>Ga0172375_10007069_pt1 | contig 15494 bp, 15 predicted proteins | sample LakKiv1m_FD_114537 | JGI IMG/M metagenome (GOLD analysis project Ga0172375, IMG submission 114537) | Freshwater microbial communities from Kabuno Bay, South-Kivu, Congo - kab_092012_11.1m | ecosystem: Environmental > Aquatic > Freshwater > Lake | place: Democratic Republic of the Congo... | reverse complement strand
TATTGATGATAAAATACTGCTATCGGGGTGTAGCTCAGATGGCTAGAGTACTGCGTTTGGGACGCAGGGGTCGTGAGTTCGAGTCTCACCACCCCGACTAAAGGATTTTGGTTAACTGCTAAAACCAAATATATGAAAGACGTAAGAATTATTCCGTACATGAAGAAGTTGGAACATACCTACTCTATTGGTGTGTTTCCGACTATTGAGTTATTGGAGAACAAGCCTGAGACAGTTGTAAAGGTATTGCTTCACTCGAGGGGAAAGCAAAATTCAGGTGTGCAAAAAATACTGGGAATTTGCACCAGAAAAGGAATAAAAACTGAGTTTAATGATGGTCTGTTTAACAAAATTGGCGGTAATGACAATTCTTATGCAATTGGGGTATTCATGAAGTATGAAGACAAGATTGAGATTGATCAAAATCATTTAGTTTTGGTTAGCCCGGAAGATGGGGGTAATCTTGGAACAATGATTAGATCTGCTTTGGGATTTGGCATTACAAACTTAGCAATAATCCGACCAGGAGTAGACAGATTTGATCCTAAGGTTGTTAGAGCATCAATGGGGGCAATTTTCCAATTTAATGTCGAGTATTTTGATGATTTTGATACTTATAAGCGAGATTATAAAAACAAATGCTACATTTTTATGACATCAGCCTCAAAAGAACTTTCTCAGATTAAATTTACCACTCCATATTCTTTAGTATTTGGAAGTGAAAGTGCAGGGCTCTCGTCGGAGTATGAGAATAAGGGAGAACTTGTCTATATTCGTCAAAGCGATAAGGTGGATTCATTAAATTTGTCTATTGCCGCAGGAATTGCAATGTACACTGCCTCGAAAAGTTAGGGCGTGTATGTTAAAATTTGCTCTGTAAGCGGGTGTCGTATACCGGTATTACCTCAGCTTTCCAAGCTGATGAAAGGGGTCCGACTCCCCTCACCCGCTCCATAAAAAGAAGTCCTCCTTTAGGAGGATTTCTTTTTTATAAAGTGGAGCTTGGAGTCGGACACGCACAGCCGAACCTGTAACAGTTTCGGTGAGCGCGACTGAAGAAATTTCTACTAAAATTTACTGAAGGACGACTCCCCTCACAATACCCCTCACCTGCTCTCAAATTTTTTCTAGGATGATTAGTCTTTTAAGATCTCGCTCTTAATCAGGAGGTGTAGGCCAAGACCTCGATAACATGATCTACAACAGAAGAGATTTCTTTTCGCATAAAATCCTTGTATAACTGCTCCTGGTACTCTTCGATTCTTGCAATGGTAAATCCTGCCTTTGTTAGATGTTGTGTTATTGATTCGGTTGTGTGGAAGTATCTATATCCCCATGGTTCGTGAGTGAGCTTTGTTTCAGGATCATATGGTAAGTCTCGACCTTCGGTGTTTTTTGCCGATCTGACAACAATAAATATTTTGCCACCTTTTTTTAAAGCTTTTTTAAAGTTTGTTAACGTGGCATCAAGATCCTGAGATGATAGATAATGAAGGACCAATCGGGCGTATATGAAATCTAGCGATTTGTCCGGATAGGGAAAATCCTCCGTTAGGTTTTCGAGTTTTACTTCAATTTGGTCATCAAGTTCGAGATCTTTTACATTTTCCAGCGCATAGTCATACCCTTTTTCATCAATAGTTGTGGCAATTATTTTTCTATCAGGATTTTCGATAGCCATTCTTAATTCGGCAATTCCTCCGGTGCTTATTCCAGGACTGAAGATCATCAAGTCGTCGTCCTCGATTAATTCCAACCCCCTTTCTTCGCTTATTGATGGATGAATAGCCATCTCACTAATCGTTTTTTCAAATTCATTTCTGTTCATTTACCCAAGATTCTATCAAATAATCATTAATCAATTAACAAATTTTCAATGAAGCTTTACAATAAGAGGCTATAATATCTTGAAAGATATTCAACAATTAGAGTATCAAGCACAAAAGATGCAAAAAACACTAGTAAAACAAATATTGCAGGATTCGTACAACATAGTTTGTACAATTATTTCCGAAGGACCAAGACAGTTTGTAGCAGAAACATTTATTTGTACTAGTGATAAAGGAAAAAAATATTTTGTAAAAATAATTCCTAACGCAGATTTTCCAAGAAAGGTAGTCAAGAGTTTGGTGATACTTAAAGAATTGAATGAATTAGGGTTGAATAATATTGCTTCAATTATTCCAACTGCAAGCGGTGATCTACAGATTGAAAATTCTGATTACATTTTTATTGTTTTCTCGTTTATTGAGGGCAAACAGACTCAGGACTATGACAAGCATTACCTGGGAAAATTTTTAGCTGTATTGGAGACATATACAAGTAAAGTTAAATCCGAAGTAGACAAAGAGACCTTTTCTTCACACGTTGATGTATTGTTTCCAAAATATTTTGAAAAAAGTTTGGAGGATAGCAACGATAAAATTAAGCAAGAACTAAAAGAAACTCTTCTTCCTTATGAAGAAGAGTTGAGAAAAGACTGGGATACCTACAAACAGACGATTCAAGAGTGTAAAGCATTATCTATAGATAATTATGTTCTAACACATGGTGATGCTCCGGGAAACGTTATGGTTGATGTCCATGGTGACCTTAATGTAATCGATTGGGATGAAATTATGTTGGCTCCACCCGAAAGAGATTTGTGGTTTTTAGTCGGTAACAGAGAGTTTATGAGAGGTTATATTGAGAAAAACAGAGGTTTTCAGATTAATCCTGAGTACTACAAGTATTACCTGCTTCTTAGATTATTCGATGATTTGTATGGATGGATGAATGAGATATTAAGTGAAAAACCAAAAGAACACAGACAAAAACATCTAAATGATTTAAAAAAAGATTATTTTGAGTGGTTACGACCATTGGTTAGGAGATTGTAAATTTAACAATAAAAAACCGTCTCGATTAAGAGACGGTTGAGTCTTTACTGAAAGTCATGGGCTTCAGTTTTGTCGCCGTGTGTAATTTCGACGGTCAGAAACCCTGGGAGCATGTATTGAGTGATTACCTTTGTCTTTGGATTATCGGTCACCGATATGGTGAAATCCTCAGGTAAGGTATGTTTACCTTTGTTATACGCGCTGTCCTCGTGACCTTCTGTGTAGGAAAACTTGATTTCGTAATCCCCTTCTTCATTGAATGTCATGGTGAGGTAATCGTCACTACCACTTCTTGTCGTCTGATAATATTCGACGAGGGCTCCGCCATCGAAGTAGTCAGCTTTTGATTCGTAACTTCTACTACATCCGTATAGGAAAATTGCCAAAAAGATTACGAGAACTGCAGTCCTCAGGAATGTTTTCATTGGATTCCTTTCGTCTTTGCATTGTCTTAGGAATAAACCAATTGATCTACGCATCTTGCCTGACTAATCGAAGTCAGAAAGTCTTCGAGAGCCGGCCAGGCTGTGTCTTTGTCGCTTTCAAAAAAATTGCCGACTAGTTGTGATGGTTCTTTCACCCCAAAGTGTTTCATGACGAGTTTGATGTCTCCGAAACACATGGATGAGCTTATTGAGTAGTTAGTTCCTTTTATCCTCAGTTCCCAGAAATATGTAGCTAGGTTGCATTTGGGTGATGGGATTTCTTTTGTAGGATAGTGTTCTATATCGACAAAGATCCAGGTAGTGGTCAACGGTCATCCTCCAAGAGTAAGATGTGTGAATAAGGTAAAGAACTCGAGTAATATACGATATTTATATGGGATAGTCAAGATATTATTAAATAGTTTGCCGTACGTTTTGTGCCTGTTTTTATCCTTATAAATTGACTTTTGGCAATATTAGTGATATTATAGGCTCATAAGTTTCCCTTTTACATTCGAACGAAGGAGAGATAAATGGCTCGAACCGATGAAGAAAATGGTGCTCTGTACCGTGAGGCGGCGTTGGAAATGGGCCTGATCTATGTTTTCCGAAAGAACTGGATGAAGCCTACCGACGTTGCGTTCAACTTCTACATCAACTCCAATGGTGACGTCAAGTCTGTGTCTGACCCCTTCAAGCTGGCCGAATTAATCCTGCTCGGAGAGAAGTTCACAGATAATTGGGATCACGGTGATCACTACATCATGCTGGGCTCGTATGCCTCGGTGACGGAGCTCCATAGCCCTTACCGTTACGACGACGAAAGCTATGGACAGGTTTTCTGGGATTATGAGTGGGAAGTCCAGAGCCCGTCGATCACCCTTGAAGCGTGGCTCGTGGATGAGCTATATCGCAAGGCAAATACCCACAGCCAGCGGGTAATCCGCCACAAGTTCATGATGCTCCTGGCTAAGAAGAATAAACAACCTCTTTCCTGGTATGAGCGCAATCTCTGGTGGTTGCCTTTGTAAAAGGCATTTTGGATTTGAAACTCCCGCTTCGGCGGGAGTTTTTTTTGGCGAAAATCTAAATACCCCAAAGGTAAGTTTGTATGTATCGTGCCTGTAAGTTATAATGTGAGCCTGTTGATATCTTAAATCGTTCCCTGTTCATTAAAATAAGGAGGTTTGTCTGATGAAGCGTGCTTTAGTCTGTGGTGCAGGAGGTTTTATTGGAGGTCATTTAGTCGAAAAGTTGAAATCTGAAGGCTACTGGGTCCGTGCTGTAGATATAAAAAATCACGAGTTCCGTAAGTCTGTGGCTGATGAGTTTATCGTGCTAGATCTTAGAATTTTTGAAAATTGCACCTTTGCTTTAAATATCCCCGGTGGCTTTGATGAAGTCTACCAGCTGGCAGCCGATATGGGTGGGATGGGTTTTATCCACTCTGCAGCCGCTGAAATCATGTTAAACAGCTCTCTGATCAATTTCTATATGATCAGCCAGGCTGCAAAGACAGGCGTCGGTAAATACTTTTTCTCATCTTCAGCTTGTGTATATCGGAATATGGCTATTGGTGAGCCTGAGATGGTCGAAGAGCAAGCCTATCCTGCGTTACCTGATAACGAATATGGGTGGGAGAAGCTTTACGCCGAACGGATGCTTCTGACCTATGCAAAAAAATACGGATTTAAACCCCGTATCGCCCGTTTTCAAAACTGCTTTGGTCCTTACGGTACTTGGCAAGGAGGTCGTGAGAAAGCACCTGCAGCCATGTGCCGAAAGATTGCATCAGTTGACGACGGTGGTGTCATTGAGGTATGGGGTGACGGTACAGCAGTCCGTTCGTACACCTATGTTGAAGACATGGTAAACGGAATCAGAAACCTTGTTGAGTCTGAAATTGCTGTTCCCGTGAATATCGGTAATCCTGAGTATGTGTCGGTTGACGAGCTTGTGCAGATTGTGGCAGAAGTCTCCGGTAAGAAAATTAATATCCAACATATTGAGGGACCTGTAGGTGTAATGTCCCGTAATTTTTCAAACGATAAGATTATTTCTACCGGTTGGTCGGCGCAGTATTCGCTACGCCGAGGAATTGAATTGACGTATCCTTGGATTGAATCTCAAGTAATAGCTAATAAATAAGTTTATTTTTGCCTCCTTTAATAAGGAGGCTTTTTAATGTTTTTGAGAATATTCAATGATATAAAATGTAACGTATGAAAAGAAACGCCATAATTACGGCTATTGATCATAATTGTGGTGAGTTTTTACTAAATCATTGGTTAAAATCCTTAAAAGATAGTACTAATCTTACGAATATCGATGTAGTTGTTTTGGATTTTGGATTAAACAGTAAACAGATAAAGGATTTGAAGGGCGAAGGTGTAAGGGTGGAGAGAATTGAGAGTTACGGAAATATCGTAAATTCCAGGTATGCCGCAATTGCAAAATATTTGGAGACAAACAAATACGATCAGGTATTGCTGATTGACGGCGGAGACATCATTTTTCAAAAGGATATTTCTCCTCTATTTGATGAGGATAAAAAAATATTTAGAGCTGTCCCCCATACTCATCACGGATTGTTTTATGAGTTTTTTATTCCTAGGTCACTCTCTTTTGATAAATGGGCTTCGGTTTATAGATTTTTAAGTAGAAAACCTATGTATAATGGCGGTTTTATCCTTGGCCCGAGGGAATTGATAATCGATATTGCCGAGAAAATGGGTAAGATGATTAAGCATAAAAAGGCCTATGGTGCAGATCAAATTGCATTTAACTATCTTGCTTATAAATACGGAATTAAATCTCTTCCGATTACCTATAATTACACGGTCGCTCAAACGAACTACACCTTGAACGGCAGGAATTTTACCGGTAGTAATGGAGTAAAGATTATTGACGGGAAGTTTTTTGACAAAGATGGAGAATTGATTGCTGTTGTCCATAACTCAGGTCACTCCCCTTTTGTTCGTGCCTATAACAATTTTGGGTACGGAAAAGGTTATAACAAGAAGAACGTTAAGGCGTACATTTTCCGGAACATAATTAACTTCCTCTTGGGTTTGTAATTCGTGTGAGTTTCTATGGCTCAAAGAGCTAGTTTGATATAAAATATAGCTGTGCCGGGATGGTGGAATGGTATACACGCAGGTCTTAAAAACCTGTGGGAGCAATCCCTTGAGGGTTCGAGCCCCTCTCCCGGCACAAAAAAATAATACGTCCCTTGTGGACGTATTTTTTTTATATCTTATTGGGGCTCGAATAGTTGAACTAGTTTCGTAACGAACCTAGTGAAACAGGCAGTCGAGCCCAATTAATATTAATCTGATCTTGGGGCTCGAACAACCAAGTAAAAGCACGTAACGTGCATGAACGAGGCCGGGAATCAAGCCTGCTGTCTGAACTCAATAATGTCATTCTGCCTCTAGTGAGTTAAAATATGTATGTTCGCATTATGACTCGGTAGCTCAGCTGGATAGAGCGACTGCCTTCTAAGCAGTAGGTCGACGGTCCGAGTCCGTCCCGAGTCACATATTCAGAGAAGTCCAATAAATTTATTGTAGGTGTTTCTGTAAGAGCTTGCTCCCTACGATGCACATAACTTTGTTATGTTGCTATCTTCGGTCCGCTTCCTCTTATTTCAGCTCATAATTCGCTTCGCTTAATTATGATGCTTTGAAATAGGTCGACTACGAGCCCTCCCGAGTCACAAATTTATAAATCTCCCTTGTGGAGATTTTTTGGTATTTAACTGTATGATATTGAAATGGACGAACAGAACCAAAGACTAATTGAAATTTGTAGGAAACTTCCCTTTGATGTCGTAGATTTGTATTTTAACTACCACCAAGAACACGCGTATTATTTTTTGGGAGATGAAAACCAATTTGATGGATTAAAAAGGAATATTCAATCAAAATTTAACGAGTGGGAATTACACGATCATGTTTCATCTGATTACTACCTTACAGGTGATTTTGGAAGTTTTGACAATATCAAAAGTTTGCGGGTAAGAAAATACCTAAAAGGTGATGAAACCTTGGTCGATATTATATTTTTATTAAAATCGTCCCATCATGAAGAAAATGTTTTGGTGGCAAGAGTTTCACCATCATCATTTAATTTAGATAGGCTGATTGAATACTTAAATTCTATTTTTACTTTGAAGCTTGAGTTTGTTATCTCAAAGAATTCTTACGAACACAAATTATCGTTCAAAGATAGACTGGGAGACTATATTTCAAACAAGCAAATGTCTATTAGTTTGGACACAATAACTTCAATTAGAACGGTGGAAGATAACAGAGAGCTACTGCATGTACTACCAGCAACAAATATTGTCGAAATTGAATTTGGAGATATTTCTTTGGGCGAGATGGTTATAAATATTGAGAATGTCCTTGGAATTAATGAGAGTGGAGATAAATTATTTGCCAGAAAATTGGAAAAGAAAGCAGATTTGGTGCTTAATGCAATTAATCAAAACAAAACTCCCCGGTGATAAGCCCAGGGAGTTCGATTGTTTAGTAAGTATTTTTTATTTCTTCGCGATGTCTGCGTCTCTCTATATCGGTAAGATATTTCTTTCTCAATCTTAAATTCAAAGGAGTTATCTCAAGAAGCTCGTCAGACTCAAGGAAGTCGAGACATTGCTCAAGTGAGTATTTAATTGAAGGTACAAGCTGAACACCACTATCGCTGGCTGATGCACGCATGTTGGTAAGTTTTTTGCCTTTAGCTGCGTTGATACAAATATCTTCATCTTTTGAGTTGATTCCGACAATTTGACCTTCGTAGATTTTTTCACCAGGGTTAACCATGGTTGTACCACGTTCTTGAGCTGCTTGTAGACCATAAGCAAGTGCTTCTCCAGAATCCGATGCGATAAGTACTCCCCTTCTCATCTTAGGAAGTGGTGCGCCAATTGGTTCGTAATCTAAGAAAATACTATTGAATACGACTGTACCTTTGGTGGCGGTCATGAGTAAAGAGCGAAGACCAAGGATACTACGAGTTGGCATTTTGTAGACAAATTCCATTTCCAAGTCATTTATTGGTTCCATTCTGACGATACGTCCCAAGCGTTTACCCATTTCCTGTGAGATGGTCCCCATGTAGTCTTTGGGAGCAATGATGGTTACTTCTTCTACTGGTTCCATCTTTACGCCATCGATGGTTTTAAAGATAACTTCAGGTTTGCCTACTTCAACTTCAAAACCTTCACGGCGAAGGGTTTCCAAAAGAATGGAAAGATGCAGTTCACCTTTTCCGGAAACTTTATATTTTCCATTTTCTTGTTTTTCAAGTTTCATGGAAAGATTTGTTTCAAGTTCGCGTCTTAAACGTTCTTCTACTTGTCTAGCTGTAGTGAATTCACCCTCTTTACCGGACAAAGGAGAAGTGTTGGGTCCTAAAGTGATATGTAGTGTTGGATCTGTGATTACGGCACTGGGGAGGGCTTCGGTATCCCCGGTTGTCGAGATGGTTTGACCAATTTTTACATCGGCAAGTCCGGTGATGGCAACAATGTCTCCAGCTTTTGCTTCAGTTACTTCACAGCGGGACAAACCTTGAGAGACGAAGACTTTATCGATTTGTCCGGCTTTGTTTGGCTCACCTAAAAGTAATATTTTCTGACCCGGCTTGATACTGCCTCTGAAAATTTTACCGACAACAATTCTACCCAAGTGAGGGTTGTGGTCGATGGAGGTGGCAAGCATCTTAAATGTTCCCTCCTCTTCGTTTGTGGGAGCGGGAATATATTCCATGATTTTGTCGAGCAAAGGAATGACATTTCCAGGTAGATTACAGTCTGTAGGAGGAGTATTAAAAACCTTACCTAATTTGCCAACAGCATAAAGAACCTGGTATTCCAGCTGGTCGTCGCGGGTAGCTAGTTCCAAAAATAGGTTACCTACTTTTGTCTCACAAGCAGGAATGTTTGCATATGGCTTATCGATTTTGTTGATGACGACAATGACTTTCAGATTGAGTTCGAAGGCTTTTTTCAAAACAAAGCGAGTTTGAGGCATTGGACCTTCTTGGGCGTCGACAATGAGAAGGGCTCCGTCTGCCATACCTAAGGTACGTTCAACTTCACCGCCAAAATCGGCGTGACCGGGAGTATCAATGATGTTTACCTTAGTACCTTTGTAGGAAATGGAGATGTTTTTGGCCAAGATTGTGATTCCACGCTCTCTTTCAAGCTCGTTGCTGTCCAACAAACAGGTCTCATCCATTTCTTCTTCGTTGTCACGAAAAATATGAGATTGTTTGATAAAGGCATCAATGAGGGTGGTTTTACCGTGGTCGACGTGCGCGATGACCGCGATATTTCTGATATTAAGCATATTTGATTGGATTTGGACAGATTAAATCTTGCCGTGAGCAATTAACCTAAGTATTATACTACTTATAGGCTTGTTTGACTACTTGGGGAGTTTTCCTGAAATCTTGACTAATCGGGCTTGATAAACGATTTGACGGACCTCTCCATCTTCAGATTCTATTTGATCTGTGTCGGCAATTTTTTGGTATTGCTGGAGATAGTTGGAAAGGGCGTTTCGAAGCTCTTTCATCTCTTGTTTCATGTCTTTAATTTTTTGATTAAGAGATGCGTTTGAAGGAGATTTTAAGATGTTTTGTTTTGCCTCAGCCTTTTTCTTATTTATTTCTTTTCCGGCTTCGGTGGCTTCTTTGTAAGCTGGATCGTTGGCACAAACATCTGCCATCATTTCCGCTTGTTTGGCAAGCTCTGTCTTGACTGCTTCAATGTGAGAAACATGAGTCTTAATTAAGTTTTCTAGTGCAAACAAATTTGTGACTTGTTCGTTGGTACCTGATGGTAATGTTGTCTGGGTTGTATTTTCGTCCATAAGAAGCAATTCTAAACTAAATTTCTAATTTTGGTAAGCCCGAGTTAGCAAAATATTTAGGCTCAGATAGTATTGATTAACTCAACTTACCGGTATTTTCCTCTAACCGAAACTTCACGATTTTTTTAATGAGTTCTATTGGTAGCGGTTTATCTAACGGAAATCTTATTGTTCCCTTTGAAGTTTTATATTGAGATAATTCGTCTTTGAACTCTTTTACTCCTGATGATGTAGGAAAAAAACCAATGTGATTTTTAAATGCCGCAAAGTAGACAAGTGGCCCATTTTGTTTATATGCAGGCATTCCATAGCTTATCGATTCTTCTGCGTCAGGAGCCGTAGTTTTTATAGTTAGTCTGAGTTGTTCTAATATTTCTCTTATTTCTTTTGGTTGTGAAGCTAAGTATTGGTCAACCTTTTTTAATGATGTAATCATGTTATTAATTTACGAGCACCGTTTTTAATTTTGTTATATCTTCCGTAATTTGTTTGTCGTCACTCAGACCGCTCTCAATTGCTCTAGTTATGAATTCTGCAGGGTCAGTAACGAATCTGGATAAACCGTTAATTATTTGTTTTTTTATTTCTTCCCTATTAATTTCACCCGATTGAATTTTGGTGACGAGATCTTTATCTCCGGTTAATACAATTACACGAGCAAACTGATTCACAATATTGTCTAGATCTTCAAAAAGCATTTTGTTTTCTTTTATGCGCATGAATGTTTCATCAAACATAGTCCTGCTTCTTTTGTTTCCTTCATATTTTGAAAATAATGAGAAGACTTTACCCATCCAATAAAGTCCAAAGGCTTCTTGTGCGGATCTTCTTTCTGAATCTTCTTCAGGTAGTTCTTTTAAATATCCAAGACCTCTTATTAGGGCCTGAACTTCAGTTTGAATAAATGCGCTTTTGTATGCACCATTGACGTCATCAAATACTTTTTCAAGTTCGGGGTTTGGGATTCTTCCGATTCGATCCCTAAAACCTCTCATTGTTTTTGCAGCCTCTTCGAATGTCTCTAAATATTGATAACGAACATTTTGATCTCTATGTGTTTCTTCGTGTGTCAAAATACTTTTTTTTGATATATCAACCCATTCTTTGGGAAATTCTTCTTTTACAAGTAAATCAATTCTTTCTGCAAATCTCACTGCTACTTCTTTGAGATCAGAATCAAGATCTTCAGATAGCATGACTGATTCTAATTTTGATACTAATTTTTTATCAAATTCAAGGTATGAAATCGCATTTTCTCCGATAAAATGTTTACCTGGAAATGGATTTAAGGGATGCCTTGGTCCAAGATACATTCCTTTAACTTCATTGGGGTTTGTCCCTGAGTTTCTAATAATTTCCATTAATTCCGTAGGGATTGCAGTCCTAACTGTTTGTTTTTCTATTCTTTCGGTGTCAACATCACCATTTCCTATTCCTGAAATATCTAATTCATTTGTTATGTTTGACATATAGGAATTTTATAATGTTTAACCTCTTTCTAATAGACAGTGAGTTTGGAGATGGTTTATCCGTATCGAAAATATATAAAAAAAATTAATTACGTAAATGAGGATTTATTATTTCTCCAAAGAACGCTCCAATTAGCATAGCCGCGAAAGGATATATAGGAAGAATATACCAAGCTAGTTTTGTTTGGACTAAACTTGGAATAATAAGGCTAAGTAAAACAATTAACAATAGAAAAATAATTCGTCTTTCTTTGAATTTTTTTTTCAATATCACCCAGATAAATGAAACTAGCAAAAAAATACCGGGTAAAAACATTTTTATAGATGTTAGTATTTCCAGGTAAAACCACATTGTGGAGTTATGACCCTCAAGCGGAATTAATGCTCTTTCTGCAATGTGATAAATGATGTTTGCTTGTATAAAATCATTTCCAAAATTTGCGATCATAAAGATATACCATGGCAAAACAATCGACATTAGTACAATCCACGCTTTAAGTATCCTAACGATTTCCCGTCTATTATTAATTATTATCGAACATGTAAGAATAATTATTGGAAGAAGCCCCATTGGACCTTTTGTAAGAACCGCTAATCCGGAAAAAATACCTAACACCAAGGAAAAGTGTTTGTTATTTTCAAACTCTACAGCAGAAATAAAAGCGATAAGCAGAAATAGTAGTTGGAGTGCGTCTAGGTCTGCTGATCTAAACGTGTGAGTGGCAAAATACCCACCCGCGTTATTTACGAATAATTGGTTGGTAAAAAGATAAGTAACCCAGGTTGCTATCATAGCTACTGTTCCCCACCACCGCCAAGCTATATACGCCGATAAAATGATAATCAATAGACCGGAGAAGGCGCTGGTTGCTCGCATGGAAAAATTTGATATACCAAAAGTTCTTGCTATGCCGATGTTTAAAAAATACCACAGGGGTGGTTTCTCAAAAAACGGCTCTTGTCCTAAATACAGTGATGGAAATTTATTTTGATTAATCGTATCGGTAACCACATCGATATTTGTTTTCTCGTCCCACCTTTCAATCGGTTGAGTCCCCAGACCAAAAAATAATCGGTATACAGTAACAACTAATAGGATAAGAATTAATACAAGTTTTTTCTTATCCATTGATTAATCTACAACCATTGCTACTAAAAAATAATTCCACCTTCGTATGAATTCATCTGTAGATATTGAATATTGTCCTCGCCAAGGATCATTTAAATATATTTCTGTCGGATTGTTTTCAGGTCCGGCAAATCCACGAACTACAGTCGAATGCATTCCATTTATTGCGCGAATATAAGTACCGTCGTTTAATGTCCAAGAAATGTCTCTAGGAGTCGACCAGCCATTTTGACCCCAGGTCATAACAGGATTACCTTTTTTTAACTCAATGATAATATCCGAAAGCTTTCCGCTAGTAATCATTCTTGTTGGTCTGAAATTTGTCACACCCTTAGCTACCGGATCCCAGTATGTACCATAATTATCTACATAACCATTGTATGGATTGCCGGTACCTTTTGATCCTGTTGTTCCTATTAAATCTATTAACTGCTGTTCTGTAACTGATATACCCCGATATGCCAATAACATTCTGGCCGCAGAAATATTACAAGTAAACAAAGATTCTTGGTGATAAAAAGGAACATCCAGTAGAGTTAGATTTGGAAGTGTCGAGAAAGAAATTGTCTGATTTTGTAATGAAGGCAAACCATATAATCCTGTAGTTCCGGCGTTAATAGTAAATGAATACTTGGTATCGGATAAAAGAGGCTTATCTGATATAAATTGATATCTGTTTCCAGATACGGTAATTTTTCCCGGAGTATCAGGGTTGATAATAATTAAATTCATGGTTTGGTTTGTAATTTCCTGATCAAAATAAAGGTTTATTATTGCGTTTTGAACTATGTTTACTGCGTTATTTTTTGGAATTGAGCTTTCCAGCTTAAGAGGTCCTGCAGTATGAAAATGATATGAAAATTCCGACTCAAGCAACCCTCCTTTAGCCGTCAAAATTCCCTTTGTCAATGAAATTGCGTATTCAGTACCTTTAGCAAGTGGATTGTTTACTAAAGTAACCTTTGTATTGTCAGAGTTCCACTTTGTGTCAAATGTAAATATTGGTGAGACAATGATGTTTTTTTCTACGGAATCTTTGTCCATTGGTTCTTTGAAACTTACGGATATTTCGGTATTTGGATTTATGCCATCCCCTTTCGGTTCGTAAGAGTTAACGTTTGCTGCCACCGCTGTTGTTACATTTATTATTTTTTTAGTCTTTGGCTCAACTCGTTTTACTTCTCTACCCGTTGTTCTATCCGAAATTCTTGGAGAATGAATTACAGATAATTGGTATTTTGATCCCTGTCTAAGGGGTCCAACAGCCTTGAATTTTAAAGTGTTGGAATCGACTATCTCGACTGTGAAAATTTCCGGCGGGTCTGATACCACGATCCATTCACTAATATTAGAAATAGAGTCAGAGAGTTTAATCTTGAATTCTTGATCGGCAGATACCTCTGAATTTTCTTGTGGTTCTACATTAATGACGTCGAGGCTTCCTGTTGTAACATCAACCATTATTTCTCCATTTTCATGATTTAAAGGACCATTAATATCGGAGAAATAAATAATGAATTTTTCTCCGAATGGTAGGGTTGTTTTTGGACTAATAGTGATATTTTTTGACCAAGGTAAGATTCCAAAAACTCTCTTAAACCTAACAATAAAATCTATTTCCGGATGTGAGTATATTTTTAGGTCTGTGATATTAATAACTGAAGAAAAATTCAATGTAATATCAGGTAACTGAGGATTAACTATTAATCCAGTTTTGGGTGAATATCCCAAAAGTTTAGGTTGGTTTAGAAAACCAAGTACAACTGGTCTTCCCACAAAGATGGTACCTACCAAGATCACTACAGTAACAAACCAGTAAACACTTAAATACTTTCCTGATACTTTTCCTCTTTTTTTCAAAGAAATAAGAAAACTAATCACTGTAGACAAAAATAAAAGCAAAACAATAATTATTTTTATCTCAAATGAATTTATTTCAATAAATTTTTCCATAGATTGTAGATATCTGATGTATTTACAAAAACAACAGGGCCTAAATCATTATCGGCAGTTAATTTGTGTAATTCTTTTAGCACCTCCGGAATTTTACTAAATTCTTGAGAAGCGTATTGTGGATGAGAAATGTAAACTAAGGCCTTAGGAGATTTCAATGCTCCCTCTGTGTATACGAAACGAATTCGGTTAATTAGTTCTGTAGAACTTAATTCGAAGGTGACTCCACTAGTTGGAATTTCAAGAATCCCTTCTGCACTTGGTGATGGAACGTTCTGATTGTCCGGAAATGGAAAGTATGGTTGCATCCCAAAGGGAAGGTTCCATGGAGTGTTTTTGAAGGCACCTGAAATCGGCTTGTCTCTACCGGACGCGTCGTAGTCAAAACCAAGCTCTTTTAGTGCTGAAAGTTGTTCGTTTGAAATATACCACCCTCCTGCCCGATACCCCTTTATGTTTTTAAATCCGTAACTTTCAAGTAAGTTCTTGGAATAAATAACAATCTGACGAAATTGTATGGGAGTATATGAAGTCGTAGGTACATCATAACCTTCATCTGATTTGTAACCCCAATGTGGTGTGGTCTTTACAGGAATCCCCGCTGCGGTGACTAAGTCATATTGCATGTGGATGTGTAAAGCAATTTCGTCTCCAATTTTGTTTCTCTCAAGTAGAAATTTTTTTATTGAGTCACCTCTGTTTTCGGGGACAGATTGTGAAATGAAAGTGCGTGGGTTCACAAAATGAGTAAATGG
>Ga0172375_10007068_pt1 | contig 15496 bp, 13 predicted proteins | sample LakKiv1m_FD_114537 | JGI IMG/M metagenome (GOLD analysis project Ga0172375, IMG submission 114537) | Freshwater microbial communities from Kabuno Bay, South-Kivu, Congo - kab_092012_11.1m | ecosystem: Environmental > Aquatic > Freshwater > Lake | place: Democratic Republic of the Congo... | reverse complement strand
GGCCCTCGCGGCGGGAAAGTGGGTCGTGAGCGACAGGTTTGTGGATTCCACGACTGCGTACCAGGGATACGGGAGGGAACTGGATCTCGATACCGTGCTGCGCATCCACAAGTTTGCCGTGGGGACGACCATGCCGGACCTGACGATCCTGATGGATATCGACGTGTCGGCAGGCATGGCGCGGCTGCATCGCAGGAATGCCGCGGCAGGCGACCGCGCCGACCGCATCGAGCGTGAGAATATCGGTTTTCACGAGAAGGTCAGAAGCGGTTACCTTGAACTGGCAAGGCGATATCCGGATCGCATTGTCACCGTGGATGCATCCCGCAAGCCTGACCAGGTGGCGGCAGACGTTATTCGCATCGTCCGGGAACGGCTTGGGTTGGGATAGGATGATTTGAGATTTGAAATTCCAGGAGGGGTGGAGTTTTCGTCATGAGGATCGGGGAAGCAGTTGCATACCTTGAACACGCGCTCAAGACCAACCGGCTTGCGCATGGCTACGTTGTTGAAGGCGCACTGCGGGACGCGGCCGTGCCGCTGGCCGAACAGTTCATTCTCCGCCTCTTCTGCGAACGTGGCGGCAAAGGATGCGGTGAGTGCCGCGGCTGCAAGCAGGTGCTGCATCATACGCATGCCGATGTCCAGTGGGTTGAGCCGGAGAAGAAGTCCCGCAAGATCGGCATCGAACGAACCAGGGCCATGCTCGAGCAGATGACCCTCACTTCCTATGCCGGCACGTGGAAAGTATGCGTTATCGTGGGCGCCGACCGGCTTGGTTCGGACTCGTCGAATACCATGCTCAAGACGCTCGAGGAACCGTCCGGCATGAGCCTTTTCCTGCTTCTCACGGACTCGCCGCAGATGCTTCTGCCCACGGTGATTTCGCGGTGCCAGCGCCTGCGACTGACCGAGGCCGAATCCCGGATCCAGGAAGACCTGGAGACCCGCATCATGGGTATCATGGCGGAAGCGGGGGAGGGCAAGATAGAAGCCGCCTACGGCCGGGCAGGCCGCCTGTCCGCGATCCTCGATGAAATCAAGGGCCAGGTGGAAGAGCAAGAAAAGGCGGCGCTGAAGAGCAGTCACGTTCTCGAGGATATAGACAAGGATGAGTTTGATGCCCGTGTCCAGGCACGGTTCCTGGAGGAACGCGCAAAGGTGTTGCGCGCAATGCTGTACTGGTACAGGGATATGCTGATGGCGGCGTGCGGGGTGGACCCTCGCCACTGGATATGCCGGAACAGCGTGGCACATGTCCGCGAGCGCGGCAAGGGGCTGTCATTGCGGCAGGCGCTGGCGAACCTGAGGGCGATCGACACCATAGATACACAGTGGCGGCAGAACATCCCCTCCGCCATGGCACTGGCAAACGCGCTTGGCGGAATGTCCTGATACAGGGCCCATGGCTACGCACCGAATAGCATTCATCGAGTTGGACCCGGGGTACTGCATCCCGTGCCTGTGCGCATCGGATCTGGCGATCGGGGTGGGGGACCAGTGTGTCATCGAGCACGAGCGAGTCCAGGATTTCGGGCATGTGCTGAAGGTGGAAGGTCGCGAGGGAGACGCCACGGCGGAATTGGCCCGTTCGAAAGTGCTGCGCAGGTCCACGCTTCAGGACCAGGCACGCCACCATGAGAACCAGCTCGTAAGCAAGATGGCCAGGGAGACGTGCGGGCAGAAGGCCGCGAAATTCAAGTTGAACATGCACCTTGTACGGGTGCGCTACAATTTCGACCGCTCAATACTGTCGGTTGTGTTCACCTCGGAAGAGCGGCTCGATTTCTGGCCGATGGTCAAGGAGCTGGGCGCGGAACTGAAGACCCGGGTGGATATGCGGCAAATCGGGGTCAGGGATGAAGCCCGGCTGGTGGGCGGAATAGGTCCGTGCGGCCGTTGCCTGTGCTGCTGTTCCTGGCTGAAGGAATTCGACTCCATCAACGTCCGCATGGCAAAGACCCAGCGGCTGTCGCTCAATCCCGGCGCCATCAGCGGGCATTGCGGGCGCCTCAAGTGCTGCCTGAAATACGAGGTCGAGCTCTACCAGGAAATGGGCAGGGATGTGCCGCGCGAGGGAGCCGTGGTACAGTGCCAGTGCGGCAAGGGCGTGGTGGTCGATGCTAATATACTTGCCCAGAAGGTGACTGTCCGGTTTGATGATGACAGGCAGCAGACGTTCAAGCCCGATGAAGTCCGGCTGGTGAATGGGCAGCGTCAGAAGCCCGGGAGGCAACGAGATGAAGAAGATCCTCATCCTGAATGGGCCAAATCTGAATCTCCTCGGAAAACGTGAGACGGGGATATACGGTTCCCGTTCACTCGAGTGGATCGTCGAGAAGGTCGGAGAGAAGGCAAGCGCCATGAAGGTGGCCGTGGATGCCGTCCAGAGCAACGATGAAGGCGAGTTGGTGACCCGCATAGGGACCAGTGCCGGCCGGTACGACGGGATAATCCTGAACCCAGCGGCCTACACGCATACCAGCGTCGCTTTGCGCGATGCCATCAAGGCGTCCGGCGTGCCCTGTGTCGAAGTACATCTGTCCAACATACATGCGCGTGAGGAGTTTCGCCACCGGAGCTTCACCGCCGGGGTCTGCGTGGGACAGATCAGCGGATTCGGCTGGCGGGGCTATGTGATTGCCCTGGAGGCGCTGGTGGGTGTTCTTGAAGAACTCGGCTCGATGCCGGCGGCGGTTGGCGGGAGGAAAGCCCGTGAACGGGTTGCCCGGCGCCGCAGGTAATCTCGTGAAAGGAAGTGTGCCATGGAAATAGTACGCAGGTTCGTAAACGTGCTGGTTTTCATTTTCCTTGTGGCTACCAGTGTCGGGGTTCTGGCCGTTCCGCTCAGGCTGAACAGGAATGGTGATCTGCTGGGAAAGACGTTGCCTGGAAACAGGGACGGCTGGATAGGGACCGGCACCAGTATCTTCGTGCTTGCCCTCGTGTTCGCTGTTACGCATACCACGCGCCGGAAACGTGAGCAGTTCCTCGTATACGAGAAAGAAGGCGGGCCGGTGAGTATAAGCACACAGGCAATTGCCGACTACCTTGCCAAGCTGGGCTCCGAGTTTCCGGCGGTGGTCAGGATGCGGCCCAAGGTGTTTACCAGCGGAAACGATGTCGACATCATCGTTGACCTGAAAGTCAAGGGCGGCCCGCAGATCCACGAGGCCTGCGAGATGCTTCAGAAACGCGTTCGCGAGACCCTGTCGACCGGGCTGGGCATCAACGAGGTGCGTCACGTCGAGATAAACGTCCGGGAGATATATCCCGACAGCAAACCGGCGTAACCTGGTGTCACGCCACGGGGATCGTGATAGACCCTCGCGAAGAGTATAGTGGCGAAGTTCAGAGGACGAGCAGGATGGTAGGGCGATGCCTCTGGCCGAGCCGAGCCAGGCGACGGAAGACGGCTCACCGGGACGGTTTGCCCTGCCGGTGGGAAGCAGAGCAGACGGTTGAATCGAATTGTACTCGACAGGGCCTAAACCCAGCGGCTTGAAGCTGGGTAGAATTCGATATGGGGTGGAGAGAAAGATGAGCCGCGTGCGGATGGTGGCCGTAGGATCGATAGGGCTTGATACAATTGAAACACCCCTGGAACGCCGGGTGGAAATCCTGGGCGGCTCACTGAGTTACGCCTGCGCGGCGGCATCCTTCTTCACGAAGGTAGGCATGGTAGGAGTGGTCGGGACCGACTTCCCGTGCCGCTATGTCAACATGTACAAGCGGTTCGGGATCGACCTTGCAGGTCTTCGACACGAGCAGGGGAAGACCTTCCGGTGGTCCGGCGTGTATGAAGCCGACATGATCAACCGGCGTACCCTTTCGACTGACCTCAATGTGTTCGCGTCATTCATGCCGGAGTTGCCCGGAGACTACAGGCAGGTTCCGTTCGTGATGCTGGGCAACATTTCCCCTGCACTGCAGTTGCATGTTCTGGACCAGGTTGAGAAGCCGCTCTTTGTCCTCGCGGATACCATGGACCTCTGGATACGTACGCAGCGCAAGGACCTGATGCGTGTTATCAGGCGTGCTACTATGCTCACGCTGAACGACAGCGAAGCGCGGCAGCTGACGGGAGTGCATAACCTGCGGCAATGCGCAAAGCATATCCTGGAGATGGGGCCTTCGTATGTGGTCATCAAGAAGGGCGAACACGGCGCCATGCTGTTCTCGCGTAAGGGTATTTTCCTTGTGCCGGCGTATCCCCTGGAGACCGTAGTAGATCCTACCGGTGCGGGTGACTCTTTTGCCGGTGGTTTCATGGGCATGCTGGCCCAGGGGGGCAAGGTGAACGATGCATCTGTCCGCGAATCCCTCGTGGCGGGTGCTGTCGTGGCCTCGTTCGGTGTTGAGGCGTTCAGCCTGGAGAAACTCGAAGGGCTGACCAGGGGCAGGATCATGGCGCGAACCCGCGAACTGGATCGCATGGTCCGCGTCGCTCCATGAAGCCGTTTTCCCTTCTTGTCAAACCGGCATCCGCCGACTGCAACCTGAAGTGCCGATACTGCTTCTACCTTGAGAAAGCGGCGCTCTATCCGGGGACTTCCCGGCACAGGATGTCCGATGAAGTCCTTGAGAAGATGATCCGCAGTTACCTCGCCACGGAACAGCCGCAATACGCATTCGGATGGCAGGGCGGTGAACCGACACTCATGGGCCTGGATTTCTTCAGGAAGATCACTGACCTGCAGCAGCGGCATGCACGAAAAGGTTCGGTCATCGCCAACGGCCTGCAGACCAATGGAACGCTTCTCGATTGCTCGCTGGCAAAACACCTTGCCGACTTCAGGTTCCTCGTCGGTGTCAGCGTGGATGGCCCGGCGGAAATCCATGATGCAAACCGCGTTGCCGTTGATGGACAGGGGTCCCATGCCGCGGTGATGCGTGGGATAGAATGCCTGAAACAGGCTGGTGTGGAATTCAACATTCTCACGCTGGTCAGCAGGACAAACGTCGGCGATGCGGTCGGCATCTACCGCTACCTGCGCGACGCCGGGTTCCTGTATCACCAGTACATCGAATGTGTTGAGTTCGATGCTGCCGGACGTCTGCAGCCGTATGCCATTGATGGAGCGGCATGGGGGAAGTTCCTCTGTGAGCTGTTTGACGCGTGGTACCAGGCAGATACCAGGCGGGTGTCTATCCGTCTTTTTGACTCCATCCTGGCCATGCTTGTCGACGGGGTGGCCAACGTCTGCCACATGGGTAAGGACTGCTGCCAGTACCTGATGGTGGAGCACAACGGCGATGTCTATCCCTGCGATTTCTACGCAGTTCCGGGGCTGAAATTGGGCAACGTGCTGAACGAGTCATGGGAACAGATGCTTGGATCGCCGGCGTATAAGGCTTTCGGTGCGCGTAAGCGGAGCTGGAACGAAAGGTGTGAAGCCTGCGAATACCAGCTCCTGTGCGGGGGGGACTGCCAGAAGAACCGTCCGTTCGAGGGACGTGATCCGACGGAGCTGAGCCCGCTCTGTGAGGGATGGAAACGGTTCTATGGTCACACGCTTGAGCGCTTTCGCGGGCTTGCGGAGGACATTCGGGCCGAACGAGGCAGGCGAGAGCGCCTGTGGGGGGAGGGGTGGGGTGCCCGGCAGCAACCTGCCCTCAATGCCCCCTGTCCTTGCGGCAGCGGGAGGAAATACAAGCGCTGTTGCGGTGCCGGGAAGTGACGAATCCGGCACACGGCTGCCCGACACCCTTGACAATGGGCTTGCAGCAGCGGTGCCGCCCGTGTATAGGGGAAATCGTGGTGTGCGCGATGCCTCAGTCTGGCGAGGGTCGCTGTCCGGCGACCTTACGACGAGGTCAACACCTGCCAGGAAGGTGCTGTGGGTTGAACGTGGACGCCACCTCATGGTCTGTCTGAACACCTGTGTTCAAACGGGCTGATCGGTTTCCAAACTCTTCCTCACGCAATGACCACCGGGGAACTTATGGAACAGTCTTCCAGTGTAGCGGGTGTCAATCGGACAAGCCGGGGTAAGGCGGGCAAGGGCCCGCGTATCCTTCTTTGCGGAGTGTTTGGACCCTACGGTGTCGATGACGAATACGGGCGCAAAGAAAACAGGATGGAGCTCTACCATAACCAGGTCACCCGTGCCCAGGGTCCTGCGTCTTTCCGGATGCACCATCGCTCTTTCGGGCTCTATTTCATCGCGGCAAACATCGATGCCGATACCACGATCCTCGATTTCCCCTCGCGCGCCCGCTTCATCCGCGAGATACGCAAGAACTACGACATCATCAGCATCTCCTTCATCACGCCCAACTTTTCCAAGGCGCGCGAGATGGCGCGATTGATCCGGAAGCACGCGCCTGGGACTACCATTATCCTGGGCGGCCACGGGGCTGCTATCGAAGGGGTGGAGAAGCTTATCGATTGTGACCATGTGGCGCGCGGCGAAGGCATCCACTGGATGCGCGAGTACCTCGGGCAGGATACGTCGGCCCCGATCGTGCATCCAATGATGCCCAGCGCGGAGAACGGCGCCCGCATCTATGGTGTACCCATTCCCGGCACCCTGCCGAGCGCGCTGGTGCCGGGCGTGGGCTGTGTGAACGGCTGCAATTTCTGTTGTACGACTCACTTCTTCGGAAAGGCCTATGTCCCGTTCTTCCGGTCGGGCAGGGAATTGTACGAACAGGTCTGCCGGATGTCCGATGCGCGTGGCACCTCCGAAGTATATGTCATGGACGAGAACTTCCTCAAGGACAAGGTCCGTGCGCTGGAACTGCTGGCCGAGATGGAAAAGAATCGAAGGTGGTTTACGTTCTATATCTCGTCCTCCGCCGAGGCCATAACGGCGTTCGGGGTCCAGAACATGGTGCGGCTCGGGGTGCGCTACGTGTGGGTTGGGTTTGAGTCGCAGAATACTGAATCGATGTTTGTCAAGAACACGGGGATCGATGCCGGATGCCTCGTTCGAGAGTTGCGCGATCACGGCATCTCGGTGCTGGGTTCGACCATCCTGTGCATGGAACATCACACGCCCGACAATATCGGCTCTGACGTGGATCGTGCCGTCGGTCTCAACACGGATTTTGTCCAGTTCATGCTCTACACGGGTATGCCCGTAACGCAGCTATATGCAGACCACAGGCGGCGAGGGCTGATCAAGGAAGACATGCCTTTCGAGGAGTGGCATGGGCAGAACATGTTGAACTGGCGGCATCCGGCCTTTCCGAACGGTGAGGCCAAGCACTGGCTGGATCATGCTTTCCGGAAGGATGCCGAGGTGAATTCTAGTTCGATATACCGCATGATTGAAACCACTTTTCGCGGGGTTCGGACGCTCGGGGCGATGGAGTCCCGGGACGATTGCCTCGAAACGCGTCTTGGACAGCTGCGCGAACGGGCTCGCGTCTACGCCCAGATCCTGCCTGTTATTGCGAAGAACCCGCTGAACGAAACCGAGCGCCAGCGGGCACTGGCCCTGGATGCTGAGCGTAAGCGTGTCCTGGATCCCATCGGGATAGGCGAGCGTTTCGTGCGCGCGGGCGCCAGGCTTCTTGCCGCGCAGTGGAGCCTTCGGCTCCGGCTTTTTGGCGACGTGCTCCAGCCTTCAACCATCTACACGCACATCCGCCGCACGCCTCGTCCCGTCGCGGGATGAAAGACCGGTCCTGAAGCCGCGTTTTGGTCGTGAAGCGATGAGTAGCTCACTGAGCGCGACTCAATCCCGAGTGGACAAACCGTGCCAGCTTGAGTATACATGGTCTTGTCGTTTCTGAACGATGCGGGAGTAATTCAGTGGTAGAATGTCAGCTTCCCAAGCTGAACGTCGCCGGTTCGATCCCGGTCTCCCGCTCCATCCTTCCACAAGAACCGACAAGTGGCTGGGTAGGTCAGCCACTGGGTATGACGGGACTAACCGATAGGTGACTACTCGATCTGCCTCCGAATTTCCCTCACGCAATCATCAATAGACGTCAGTATCCGCGAGATGTTTGCCTGAAAGTCTGCGAGCGCTCGGGCGGGACCGATGCCTTCTTCTACCAGTGACTGAATGATCTCGCTCTTGGAATTGTCGAGTTCGTGAAGTCTATTGCAGAGCTGGTCAATTGCGGCGAGCAGTTCGGTGACTCTTGTTGATGTTGTCATTGTTGCTCCTATTCTGATGCTGACCGACGGGTACTGTGGTCGGGTAATCCAACGTGTCACAACTCCCGTATGCGATAGAACCTGCTGGGGTAGTTCGTCCACTGTGGATCGTTGAACTGAAGCGTGTCGCCCGCAAGGAAGTTGGTCTCTAGCGACACCCAGTTCGTGGCAAGCAGATTTGTCCGAGACTCAACGACGACTGTTCTGTTGCTGGCCCACCAGACGCTGAGGCTGAGGGCGTTTGTTCCTGTGCCGATGCTGGCGCCCTCGATTTCCGGAAGCCACAAGGCGGTGGGTCGGGCACCGAATGTTGAACCCCAGCCTGTAGTTCCGGGAAGGTAGTAGACGGTGACGTTGGTGCTGTCAATAAAGGGCAAGTAGTGCGGAGTGGGAAGAATATCTCCTTGGAAGTAGACTCCCCTTAGACTGGCGCATTGTCCGAACGCATGGTCAGCGATGGTGATGACGCTGGATGGAATGATCACACTGGTCAGGTTGGTGCAGTGAAAGAATACCGCCGACCTGATGTTGGTAACGCCAGACGGGATTACTACGTTGGTCAAACTGGAACAGTATGCGAACGCATCGAGTGTGAGGTTGGCAACACCGGGGGAAATCGAGATGCTGGCCAACTCGGCACAGTGACTGAACGCAAAGTCCCCGATGCTGGTGATACTGGCAGGCATTCTTAGACTGGCCAGGCTGCTACAACCATAGAAGGCCCTATCCCCGATACTGGTGACGGTGTCTGGTATCGTAACACCGGGCAAGTTGATGCAGAAATAGAATGCGTACGCACCGATGTTGGTAACGCCGCCAGGAATCGTGATGCTGGTCAGGCTGGCGCACGTGTGGAATACACTATTTCGGATACTGGTGATGCTGGCTGGTATCGTGATGTTGTTGAGACTCGAGCAGCCTTCGAACACCCCAACGTCGATGTTGGTAACGCTGACTGGAATTGTTACGCCGGGTAGGCTGGTACAACTTCTGAAGGCCCACTCCCCAATGCTGGTGACACCGGCTGGAATCGTGATGTTGGTTATGGCGGCACAAAAAGAGAATGCCCATCCCCCGATGCTCGTAGCTCCGGCAGCTATCTCGACATTGGCCATGCCGGTACAGTAGGTAAAAGCATAAGCCCCGATGTTGGTGACGCTGTCGGGAATTGTCACGTTGGTCAGGCCGATACAGTGATCGAACATATGATCCCCGATGCCGGTAACGCCGGTCGGGATCGTGACATTGGTCATGCCAGTACAGTAAGAGAACACGTGATCCCCGATGCTGGCGACGCCGGTTGGCATCGTGAAGTTCTTCAGGCCGGTACAGGTACTAAATGCATAGTTCCCGATGCCGGTGACACCGGAGGGAATCTGCACATTGGTCATGCCGGTACAGCAAGAGAATGCCCATTGCCCTATGTTTGTAACGTTGGCTGGAATCGTGACGCTGAGCAGGTTGGTGCAGGCATAGAACGCATACGCGCCTATGTGGACGGCATTCGGGGGGATTGTGAAGTTGGTCATGCTGGAGCAGTGGTCAAACACATAGTCATTGATGCGGATAACACCGGCAGGAATCGTCACGCCGGGCAGACTGGTGCAGTAATCAAATGCATGCTCCCCAACACGAGTGACACCGGCAGGAATCGTGACATTAGTCAGAACAGAGCAGCTACTGAAGGCATAGGCCCCAATGTTGGTAACGTTGGCAGGAATCGTCGCGTCGGTTAGACTGGTGCAGTGATCGAACACATGATCATCGAGGCGAGTAATGCTGGTAGAAATCTGCACATTGGTCATGCGAGTACAGTAGGCGAAAGCCGAGTTAGCCAGGATCGTGACACTTTCAGGAATCGTCACGTTGGTCAGATTGGTACAGGAAAGGAACGCCGCGTACCCAATACTGGTGACGGTGGCTGGAATCGTGACGCTGGACAGAGCGTAACAGCTATTGAACGTCCACTCCCCAATGTTGGTAACGCCGACGGGAATCGTCACGCTGGACATACGGAAACACTGATCGAATGCCCCGTTCCCGATGCTGGTGATGCCATCAGGAATCGTGATACTTGTCAGGGCAAAACAGCGTTTGAATGTCTGCTCCGCTAGAGCACCGGCAAGGTTTGTACTGAGCAGGACGTTGGACATGTTGGTGCACTCTTTGAACGCCATGTACCCGATGTTGGTGACACTGTTCGGGATCGTGATGCTGGGTAGGGCTATGCACCCGGAAAAGGCATGGGGCTCGATACTGGTGACATTACTACTCAGCGCGACGTTGGTCAGGTTTTCACAGTGATAGAATGCCATCCACCTGACGGAGGTGATGCTGTTCGGCATCGTGATGCTGGTGAGACCGGATGAGGTTTCGAACGCGCACGTCCCGATGCAAGTCACCTGCCGGCCTTCTATTGTGCTGGGGATGGCTAGATCGCCCCAAGTCCCTATGTAGCCTGTGATGGTGACCGTGTTTGTCGCCGGGAAGTTCGTTGTGCAGATATAGTAGTCGGCAGCCTTTCCTGCTGTCGCCGCCAACAAGCACAGAAGCAGCCATAACAGCCGCCGCATAACCCCACCGTGCCGACCCAACAGATTCATGGCTTGAAAGTGACACTTGCTGTGGCCAAAGTCAAACTGGAATGTCTTGACACTGGGAACGGACAGGTACCGTCCCACTCCGATGTGCTGAACGCCCCTTGACTCCATCGTGCGCGTCGAGTATCCGTTTAAACAGTACGTCGCAATAGCAGGCCGGATGGGAGGAACCAACATGGACTTCGCCCTGTATGTCAATCACCCAACGAATCGAGCCCGAGTGCATCGCACGTCGTGCGCTTACTACCGCAACCGGAAGATCCCCGACCGGACGAAGACCCGGGAATGGACCACGTATACGACTCTGGCTCAGGCGAAGACCGCGATGGCGGTGTCCGGCAAGAAGGATACTGGCGTGTTCTGCCAGAGGTGCTGACGGTCGCAGATCAATCCGTCTACTGGTATCGTGTGCATCTGGGGGAGAGACCGGAGAACGAGGAGATCGCATGTGTACATTGTCACACTACGGATTCGTCAATGTTGGACGCTGGCTGTTGGACAATAGGCTTCTGATGGGAATACAGTTCACACTGTCGCAGTTGCAGACGGCGCGGGTGCTCTACGCGTTTGAGACAGATGGTACGGTGCGATATGTCGGTGTGTGTTCCGTATCGACTGTCACCCTGAAAGACCGGATGTCCAGATATCGCGGCGGTGTTGGTGGCGGTACAAACAAGCGCGTCGCTGGCCTTATTAAGCAGGAATTGAATGCCGGTACCATTGTGAACATCTGGGCGTTGGCGCCTAAGTCGGTAGGATGGAAGGGCCTCGCCGTTGATCTCGTGAAGGGGCTCGAGAATCCGCTCATCAATGCCCTGAAGCCGGACTGGAACAGACAGAAGTAGCGTTGCTGAGTAGTTCCGGGGTCGGCCAGGGTCAAAGCTGGCAGCCAGCATTCTGACGGACTCGTCTACTGCTGCCGGATGATCCGGTAGGCGAGGGTCTTCTTGCGGCTGACCTTGAGTGTCAGGAAGCCGCCTTCGGCGGTACGAACGTAGTTCAGGACGGCCTCGTCAATGGGATCCTATGACCCGGCATTGCCCGTACGCTTTTCCACGAGGTGTTGATCTGTAATATACTTGGCGAAGATACGGGCCTGAACTTCCGTACCCCTCTCGTTGAAGTGGTAGCCGTCGATGTAGAACTTCCTGTCTTTCGGGACGCAGTTGGCGAAGTCGAGGAAGTGCACATTGGCGTCTTTGGCCACTTTCTCAATCATGGCATTCTGTTCACGATACCCCGCAACATACTCAGGAGACGACGCACGCGGAAGATCGGTGAACAGTGGCGACCAGGCAAAACTCGCGAGGACAACATCGATGCCCCTGGATTTGGCAATTGAGATGATGTTCTCGATATTGCGCTGCAGGTAGATTGGCTTGTTCACCTCCAGCATCTTGAGCACGGATACATCACGGAAGATACCAGATGGATAGGTATTCGCACATTTCTGATCAAGAAACGCCTCATAGTAGAGGTCCGTCCGAGGTCGCGCGAGACTGGCGATATCAAGGGGACTCTTCCAGATGCCCATTCTGATCATGAAGTACCTGATGAACGTACTGTGCTCCAGCAGACTTGCAGTTGCGGGCACACGCGCATCGAACTGGTCCCGATCTCCCCGGTAGGCACTGGGCGGCCACGCAAAACGAAACTCGAGATCGTTGATTCCGTGGTAGACAATCAGGAGATCAGGGCTTAGGTCGAGAATACGTGTCTCGAGGCTGATCAATGATTGCAGGCTCGTATAGCCGATTGCTGCAGCATTAATGACGGTAACGTTGGTATAGCCCTGTGAGCGAAGCTTCTGCTGGAGCAACCACGGATAGCTCTTCTTGTAGTCGTCAATATACGCTCCGTACGTAGTGGATTCACCCAGGCAGACAATCCGGAATTCGCCAGGTGCCTTCGTCGCGGCAATCTCGTCTCCCCTAAACCCAAGAGAGTTATGCCTGTTTGTCTCGAAGACGTAGCCGGGTCTGAGTGCATGGCCCAGGAATCGGTGGGGCATAATTGCAAGGAAAGACGGTAAGTCGGAAATCCTTCCGTACGCGCCAACGTCGCCGAGTTGCTCCGGAGTAGCGTATCTCGATTGTTGAGCGTGAGTCGCAAAGTGGGTCAGATAATAACGGCTGCAGAACTCAATTGTGGCGAAAGCGAACAGACAGCTCACGACCACGACTGTGAACCTGGCCAGGTAGTACTCAATCCTTTGTCTCATCAGTACCTTCGGTGCAACACGCGTAGTACGCGATCTTGCAGACAGGGAGTTGTCTCACGCAGGAGCCCGCCGGGCGAAGTCTGATAGGCCCGCCCCGCAGAATTGTGGAGGTCGTCCCTTTGCTGCGGATACCGGTCGCCAAATGGTCTTTGTTGGAACGTAAAATATCCGCCTGCAATATATTTATAGCGTAGATAATACTTGTCGCCGTTGGCTGGTCAACAGACTTTCGTGCCTTTGGTCCAGATTGTTGTTTATTGCTACGTAGAAACACTGGGGAACAGAACGCCAGCACTTCAGGGAATTGAGGGGTGGATGAGGAATAGGGTTGCGCTCAGAATCGTGAGCGCCGGCCTCAAGTGCAGCAACACGTCAAACACAAACTACTGCTGCCGGATGATCCGGTAGGCGAGGGTCTTCTTGCGGCTCACTTTGACGGTGAGGAAACCACCTTCGGCGGTACGAGCGTAGTTCAGGACGGCCTCGTCAATGGGAGCCTCGAGCTGCATTTCGTACTGCTTCTGGCCTCGTTCGGTGTCCCACAGGATGATCTTGTTGCCCGTTACCGCCGCCAGGTAGCGCCAGTTTTTGATGAACATGCAGTCCAGTACCTGCTTCGTGCCGCGTTCCTGTTTTGTGTTCCGCTCAACAGGATGGCACTCGAATGAGTTGATCTCCCTTTTGCTTTCCGTGTCGAGGAGATGAACCTTTGACCCGTACAGCCGCGAGCCGGGGCCGGAGAGACTCACGGTGTCGATTATGTAACCGGCCACGGCGCTCATGGCGCCCGCCGGTGCAACCGCGGTGCACGTGATCTTCTCTCCACGCCAGGTCTGGTTGGCCGTCTGGGCCATCTTGGCGAGCTGGGCGTCGTTCTCGGGCGCCTTCCGTTCGCCCGGAACCCCGGGGGCGGGGACCGGTCCCTGCAACGTGATGTTCATCGACCGCGGCGTGGCAGGGTCGGAAATCGCCATGCCCAGCTTTTCGCATGCGTCATCCACGGCCCGCTGTACGGCATTCAGGCCCGCGCTCTTCTCGGTAAGCCCGTCGGACGGCGGCCGGCCCGGAACACCCATGGGAGTAGTAGTCAGCGACTGTGCCTTGGCGGTTTCTTCGCTGATGAAACGTATGTCGGCATTAGCCGTGGCGGTGAAGTAGTCCGCAAGCCCGGGCACCGCGTCCACGGTGAGGTAAATGGCGCACAATCCCTTGATGTCGAACTTGTCCGAAACCTGCATGAACTGCTCGGCGGTGATAAAAGCCCCTGGATCTTCGAGGCCGCTGCAAACGTCTTTCAGGGAATCGGCCTTCTTGCGGTCGAGAACCGTCACTTCGTTGTCCTCAAGTATGCTTTCTAGCCTGGCCAGGGCGTTAGTGGAATATGCCTGCGCGGTCTTGTTGAGGGAGTAGACCACTACGGCAACCTTCTGCCCTTTCATCGACTGCAGCATGCCGGTCCCGGCGTGGCTGACGGCCAATGTCGAAAGAACAATCGCACACGCAAGAACGGGAATAGCTGCACGGTTCATCCCTTGCCTCCTGTCTTCGTCTTCTTCATTTCTTTGCGTTCTTCGTGTTCAGATTCCGGATGTTGAACACCAAGTGAGCGAAGGCAGCAAAGGGGAGGGGATCATCATTCCTCCGCCACGCCAAGCGCCTTCAGATATGTCGGCTTCCAGCGTTTCATGTAGTTCAGCGAAAGAACATCCATGCACATCTGTTCGCCCATTGGATTCCAGCCTCCAATGCCGGCAAACCTGTCGGCAAAATGCGGTTTGCCTTCGAGCTGGGCGGCCGCTCTGATTTCCCCTGCGAACTGAACGTCCTCGCCCATGGGACTCTTCTCGCTCTTCCGATTGTTGATCTTTCCGCCTGCGACAACCGCTATTACGAGGTCACCGGGCTCAGCGCCGGTAACATTCCACTGACCGTCGGGGCTGGTCGTCCATGCGACGACTTCCTTCAGATCCTGTTTTGCGTCCTTGATTACGCCGCCATTGCCTTTGACGAAGGTCATGACTTCGTCGTGCATCTTTGTCCATTCCCTGACCTGGCCGTCGGCTTCGTAGGCGCAGCAGATGAGGACCTTGCGCCCTTCGAATTCGCGCGCCAGCGCGTACTTCCGTTTGTCGGTCTCTCCGAAGACACGCAACGCGACGCGGGCTTCGGGCATGACCAGTGAAGTGATGATGCTCTTCATGAACGGGGAGACGGTGTTGGTGCCGAGGAAGGCTTCGAGCGAGATGGTTGCCTTGACGTTGGCACCATCGCTTTCCGCGGTAAGGGCGGGGAGGGCAAGGTGCGCGTTACCCTTGTCGTCTGTCGGAACCGCTTCCGGCTTGTCACCGACAAGGAAACGTACCATCAGGTTGGGCTGCGGTGTCGGAGGCGGGCCTTTCTGCATGACAGAAACGGTGATCGTGTCCGGGGGCGGGGTTCCGGCGAGCGCGTAGAGCTTCTGCCTGTCCGCCTGTAACGCCAAGGAGTCAACTGTACGCCGCAGGGCGGCTATGCTTTCAGTGAAAAGGGCACCGCTCTTCTCGGAGTCCGGCGGCAGGGTCT
>Ga0172375_10007067_pt1 | contig 15497 bp, 15 predicted proteins | sample LakKiv1m_FD_114537 | JGI IMG/M metagenome (GOLD analysis project Ga0172375, IMG submission 114537) | Freshwater microbial communities from Kabuno Bay, South-Kivu, Congo - kab_092012_11.1m | ecosystem: Environmental > Aquatic > Freshwater > Lake | place: Democratic Republic of the Congo... | reverse complement strand
GCATCAGTTCGCACAGCGCGTCTTCCGCGGGGCCGGAAATCGGGTGGAACGTCGTCGAGAACACGAGAACGCGCTTGTCGGCTAGAGCACTGCGGGTTCCCGCCGTCTTGATAAATTCCTGCAGATGTTCTTTGAGCCCCACATTCGCTTTCCACCCAAGGCGTTCCGTCTTCGTGGTATCTATGGAAGCGGTTTGCCGGTTCCCTTTCCGCTCCGGAAGCATAACGATTTCTGTATTGAACATTTGCGCGACCTCGAGCACGGAGTATGCCTGCGGGTTGCCGATGCCGAAATCGTCTCCCAAACCGTGGAAACCGACATGCAGAAGACCGTCCACAATATCAGCCACATTCGTAAAGTTGCGCTTCTGCGTGCCGGGCGAAACGACCGTGAACGGCAACCCCTTGGTATATTGCTCTTTGAAAATAGCGATGAGCGTTCCGAACGAATCCGAGCGCTCCCGCGGGCCATAGACGTTATAGAAATATGTTATCGCGTATAGTAGGCCGAACCATTCGCCGTAGTTTTTGACGAGCTCCGTATTGCTCGACTTTGACCACGCGTACGGACTTTGATCGCGGCCAAGGCCGCCGTCGCCAAACTTGGTCGACGAACCGGCATATATTATTTTCGCATTCCGCTTTCTGCAAAATTCAAGCACGGAGAGCGTACCGACTTTGTTAAGATTCCACACGAGCGCCACGTCCTCGAAGCTTTTTTCGACACGTGAATACTCGCCAAGATGGTACACAAGGTCGGGTGTCTCGGGCACATACAGTTCAATATCTTTGGTATGTCCCTTTCGGTATTCGACGCCGGGGACGTGGTTGTCGATTGAACCAGTGAAATAGTTATCAAGCGAAATAACGCGGTGCCCGCGGAGAGCGAGCGCCTCGCAGAGATGCGAGCCGATGAAGCCGGCTCCGCCGGTCACGAGTATGAGCTTTTGTTTGGTATTTTCTTGAGTGTCCATATAGTAAAATCCATCGCAAAAATGGGCGCTCCGCACCCTTCTATAGTAACCGAAATTGACCGTGTATGGTTTCCGGCCTACGGGTGCAGAATCCCGCGCAAAACCCCGGCGCAATCCTCCGCGTTTTTCACCGGGAAAGTGTCGATGATGCCGACCACTGTTTCGTCGTTCCCTCCCGGTTCAAGCCGGTCGCCGAAATACACACAGTCATCTTTCGGCCAGCCGAACTGCGGGAGCGCGATAAAATCAGTGATGTTCTTGCCCTTATTGAATCCTTTCGCGAAAAAATCGAACGTTGTCGTTCCGCCGATTTTTACTTCGACGGTGGCGCTTACGAACGGGAATTTTTCGAGAATCGCTTTGCGCCGCGACATCGTAGGGTCGTACGCCTCCTTTTCTTCGAGCGGCGCGTTGTGTCCGTAGAGCGAAAAAGATATCTGCGCCCCGCGATCCTGCACGAGGTCATCTTTGTCCGGATACCGCAGGTCGGCACGTTGCAGAACAGTTTCGATGTATGTGAGAATTTCTGCGCGCTGTTCCTGCGAGAGCATCCGCTCCCAGACGATGGCGCCCCTTCCGTCATAGGCCATATTGCCGTTCTGCGCGAGCGCGCTGTAATCGCCTCCATCGCCCATCCACATATCGGGAATCTGCTTTCGTATTTGTTCTATTCGCGCGCCCGACACCACCGTCACGGTGCGGCTGCTGTTCCGCAAGCCATGAAGTAACCCGGTCATTTCCGGCGTCGCTTCAGAACGGCTACGGGTCAGCGTGTCGTCGAGATCGAAGAAAAAATGTTTCTTGTTCTGAAGATTTTCAATCCCTCCCGTAATCATCTTCATATCGTACTATATCTTTCACGTCGCAATCGCCTATCGCTATCTCGACGACCGTCCCTCCCGTGAGCGAGCTTATCCGATGGACGATATTTTTATCAAATACCGTCGCGACCGGATGATTGTCGAACGGGCGCATCACGAAGACATGATCGCCCAATTCAACGGTCACCTCGCCTTCAACGCAGACATACATCTCTCCGCGGCGCGAATGTTTCTGCAAACTGATACGCTCGCCAGGGCGAAGTGTCAGTGTTTTGAGCCACCACTCGGGCTTTGTTTTGAACGTCTCAATTTCTCCCCACGGCCGATCTTCGAGCTTTGGTATGCGCGCGGTGAGCCACGACGATGATTGTATTTTGTTCCCCAGGTTAAAAACCATCTCGATACCAAACCTCTCGCAAAGCGCCGCCTCCGGTATGTCGGCTTCATTTCTCCGGTCTCCCCCATTACCGAATATATCCGGCCGTATCGTTTCCAGCGCGCGGCACACGCTTCGATCGTCGTCGTTTTTTGAGTGTTCCGTAAGAACCACATCGTCGACATACTCCAGCGATTGTAGAAGCGCCACGCGCTCCGCTTCCGGCATAAAAACGAAACCCTTTTTCGCGAGAAGCCAATTGTCATTGTTGAGAATGACGACAAGCCGATCCCCAAGCGCGCGGGCTCGCTCAAACATTTGAACATGGCCCACGTGGACAGGGTCAAATCCTCCGGAAACAGCCACCGTTTTTGGTTTACCCGACATGCGGCAAAAGTATACAAGGTATCAGTCTTCCATGGAATCCTTGACTTCTCGTATAGAAAATTCTTTAGCGTGGTCATCCGGATCGGCATGTGAACTGTCCGGACTGTCGTTTTCTTCAAGCGGCGAATACCCGCGCCTCGCAAACAGAGCGCCTGCGGCGCCAAGAACCACAAGCGCGACAAACCCAAGAATCGGCAGGCTCATGGGGAACGAGGCATCGGTCGCGGCCGCGACAGCCGCCACCTGGGAACGTCCGGCGGGAAGTGCAGGATCTTCAGATTCTATCGAAGCGCCCGCGGCGGATGATGCCGGGGCGGACGAGCGCGGAGATACAGACAATCCTTCATTCACCGGTCGGATGGCGCTGAGATATTCAATACCCGCCACGTGAGCCCCGCCCGCGCGGACCGCGCGGGCGGCCGCGAGCCCGCTCGGATAGAGGAGCACCGCGTCGCCTTGCGGAAGATTCAGGAGCGAAGACGCGAACCGCACGGCTTTGTTCGGCAAAATAATAGTTCCTTTCGGAATAGTAAAAACATTTCCGCCGCGCGCGAGCACCCACAGGCCTATATCGAGTTCTTTTCCCGCGTGCGTCACGTTGGAGACCACGAGCGAACCATCCGCGAGCTCCGTGAGTTCGACTTCCGCCGGTACTGATTCGATCGTAATGCGGTCTGTCGTTGCGTAACCGTTTCCGGCGTCGACGGTCATGACGACGACATACGTGCCGGGGTATGGATACGCGTAAAAAACGTTTTGCCCTTCCCGTGTTTCGCCATTGCCGAAGTTCCAGATATACCGGCCACTTGGTATCGGGATGCCCGCGCCGTTATACAGATGCCCGTCAAAAAACGAACCCGCGCCGGTCTCAACGGTGCGATCGTCGCCAGCGTCGGCCTCCATCTCGGGCGCAAGCAAACCTGATAGTGATTGCGCCTGATTTTTGGTCTGTATTGTCGAATTATTTGATTGAGAGGACGGATCTGATTCAGGACTGCCTGATTGTTCTGCCGCGATATTATTTATGTTCGCCGCGCGCGGTGTTGCATCGGCAGTCGTCCACCCCCCTGCGGTGCGTACGGCAGGTCGTTTCGTTGTTTTGTCGCCTTTTATGGTTAACCAACTATTACTGCCGTCAACGATATCGATAGAAGATCCAGAAAGGGTAAGGATATCGCCGCTATCCACAAGCGCGCCTGTGTAAACGCAGTCGGCGGTAACTCCCGGGACGGTTGCGTCGCTGGTTCGTTCAAGCAGATAGAATCCGCCCGCCCCAATGCTTTTATTCGTACAATTTGTAAAAATTCCATGCAACGAACCGCTTTGCGTCGTAAGCGTCCATCCATCAAGCGAGACGCTCGCCGTCCCCGAATTATATAATTCTATCCATTCTGCGTTTGCGCTTACCGTGGTTCCCATCCATGCGATTTCATTGACATACACGGTCGCGACCGCTCGCGCGGGGGCCGCGAACACAAAAAGACAGAGTATCGCAAAAAATATTTTACTTTTTATCGTGCCCATCGATCTCTTTGACCTCAAGCATCTCGCGAAGCTTGTGCTCAGGAACAGCCGCCGGTTTACGCGGCTGTTGTGTGTGAGAAGGATTCTGCACGGGTACTGCTACGACAGGGGCAACTTTTTTTAACGCGTCCTTAAGATCTGGAGCATGACGACCAGGCTCAGCGGCATTCTCGCCCGTCGCGTGACGTATCGCGTCGCGCAGAGATTTTGCCCCGGCAAGCGGGGGGTGCTGAGGTTTAGATGGCGGAGGTTTCGGCGAAGGAGATCTCGCCGGGGTTACCGGAGCTTTCGAAGGAGGGGCCTCACGAGCCGGTTGCGGCGCCACATGAACGGGGGCTGGCGCAGAGACAGGCGCGGAGACAGCGGGAACAGCAGGGGTAACAGGAACAGGCGCGGCAACCGGGACTGCGGGTACTGTTTTCGGTGCGGGTGAGGATGCCGCGCGGGGCGTTCGAGGTCGCGCCACTTTTTCGTCCGCCTTCTCCCCCGCTTCCGCTCCCTGCCACTCGGTTATTGTTTTCTCAACCTGTTCGCGCGGAGCGCCGAACCTCGCGCGGGACGATTCCAGGACCTCCTGCACAAATTGTTTAGGCGGAGCGTCAAACGGCGGCAATGTCGTCGCGGAGAACGGGGGTGACCCGACGCCGTCTATCATCAGCGTCAGATAAATCTGCGCAAAGCCAAGATTTACCAAGTCTTCAGCAGTAAACTGCGGCTCAAATATTTTCTCGAGCACTTCCGCGTCAAACGGACCGACGCGAAATGTAACGGTTGTGCCGACGTTGCCGAATACCGCGTCGCGGACCTCTTCTTCCATTTGTTCGATATATTGGTGCGCGATCAGGAGATTGAGCTTGTATTTGCGGGCTTCGGAGAGAATATCCGCGAAACTCTCGTTGGCGAATGACTGAAACTCGTCGACATAGAAATAAAAATTTGGAAGGACGGCAAGCGTTGCCGCGGATACGTCCGCGCGCGACATCGCCGCCAAATATATTTTGGTGACGAGCATGCTACCAAGCAGGGTCGCGTTCACCTCCCCGACCCGCCCCCTCGAGAGATTCATGATGAGGATTTTTTTCTCATCCATCATCTTCCGAATGTCAAACGATGACTTTGGCTGGCCGACGATATTGCGTATCAAAGGATTGCTCGTAAATTGACCGACTTTGTTCTGTATCGCGGGCGTCGCGTCCTGGGTGTACCGGTCGGTATAGTTTGCGAACTCTTCGACCCAGAACGCTTTCACCGTCGGATCCTTCACATTCTCAACTACTTTTTTACGAAACGCTTTGCCGACAAGCATCCGGTTCACGTCAAGAAGGGTCGCGCCCGGATATTCGAGAAGCGCCAAGAGCACATTCGAAAGAATGTATTCCATGCGCGCGCTCCACGCGTCAACCCAGATTTTGCGGAACGCGGAGAGAAGGCCTGAAACGACGAGGTGCCGCTTGTCGTAGCCGACATCTTCCATCACGTTGAACGCGACGGGAAAATCCATATCAAACGGCGCGAAATAGAGCACATCTTTTTTTCGGCTCTCGGGAACGTATTCGAGGAGACGTTCGGCAGTGGAACCATGGGGATCGATGAACGCAATTCCCTCGCCGTTCCGGATATCCTGAATGGCCATATTCTCGAGCAGGGTCGACTTGCCCATACCCGTCTTGCCGATGACATACATATGGCGCGCGCGGTCTTTGCGCTTGATACCGAACGGCACTTCCTTACCGCGAGAGTTCGTGGCGGCGAAATAGGTTATTTTGTCAGGATCTTCGTGCACATCAAAAGTATACCCTTTAATCCGCCGCCGTCACCGCGCTCTCTTTGAGGGCGCGCTTCAGCGACGTATATTTATTCGCGGCGTCCCACATAAGATACGAGTCGAGGCCGACGTCGGTTGTCGCCTGGATTTGCGCCTGGACCATCGCGGGAGTGTACGGCACAGGATAGTCGAAACTCTGCAACCACGGACGGATTATCGACGCCGGATAGACCGCCTTTTGATACGTCCCCGTCGCGACTTCCGTGGTCGTCGTCGCGGCGGTGGCCGTCGCGGGCACGATGACGGTTTTCATAATGGGCGTTTCGGCGAGAGCCTCAACAGTTGTGGTTGCCTGAACCGCGCGCTTAACCGCTTGTTCGAGCGAATACTTCACGACGCCATAGGGGTCGGCGTTCACGTTCTTGATGCCGTCGAATCCGTTGATGTAGTGCGAGGGATACACCATCGGGTCGATATAATCGAAATACGGCATCGCGCGCTCGAGAACCTGGCCAATACCGAGATCATCCGAGTGCACGGTCACATAGCCGAACAGATCGGCGGAGAGAATGGCCCCGGTGGGTTTTAGTTGTGCGCTCAGGTACTGATAAAACTCTTCGAGCGCCTGCGCTTTGCTCTTGCCTATATCGAAGGTGAAGTCGGCGTTCGCGAGATTCCCATCCGAAGGAAAACGGATGTAGTCGAAATTAAGCTCATCAAAACCTATCTCCTGATAGGTAACCTTCCCGAGCTGTACGATGTAATTCCAGAATGGCTTTGCGCCGACATCGATAAACGCGAGTCCGCCGTAATTTTTCCATACGCCGCCGTCTTTCGTTTTTACCGCGAATTGCGGGTACATTTTCGCGTATGTCGGATCCTGAAAAACCGTAATACGCGCGATGGCGTAAATATTGTCGGCATGCAATTCTTCTACGAATTTCTTCATATCGGCCGCGCCGCACGATTTCGAAATAAATGGCGCGAGCATCGGATCATCAGTCGAAAATCCGATACCGCCGGAATAATCCTTCACATCGATAACGACCGCGTTAAGACTCGAATTTTTGATGAAATCAACGAGCTCGCCGCGGAACGCGCGCGAACCCACGGCGCACTGGCTCATATAAATGGCGCGAAGCGGCACCGGCGTCGGCAAATGCGTTACCGGCGGAGGGCCTGGCGGTATGACCGTCTCCGGGGTCGTTGTCGCGACAGGGTTGGTGTATGAGACGGCAAAAATCGCGGGTGCCGCGTACAGCGCCACCGCGCTAACGGCGGCAACAAAGCCTATCGCAAGCACCGCGTGAAGAAGATGCCGACCGAAATTATCCCTGTGGTTCTGTGTGTTCATACGTCGGCATCCGTACATCGTGATTCCCCGTCCGATGTCCGTTTTCAACGAACGGACGATTGCCGGCCCTTTTCCCGCCGCGGCCGATGACTTCGGCGCGCATATAAAAACCAAGAACAACGAGCCCAATGCCTGCCGCAACGAAGAAAAGCGTGCGCCATGCCGCAGGAAATCCCAAAAACGGGAGGGCGAGCACCAAAATTCCGATCGCAATTATTGATGTTTCTCGGGACATAGGGACAGCATAGCACAGAGAGACTTTATTGCCTTACTACCTCCGATCATCATCAAAGAACTCGTACCATGCCAAGATCGCTGGAGCGTACACAAACCAAAAGAATACAAATTCCTCGATCGGCAACCGGAAATCGAATAGTTGAACCCACCCGACATAATGAAGACCAGGATATACCCATTGACCGACATATAATGCAGCCAATTCCCAACAGAGCGACACAAAAAAGAAATAGACGCCGACTGGTATGTATTTTTTTACAAGTCGTGGGAAACGCAGAGATATTGCTATCAGGGGTGCGAGCAAGAAAAACGCGCAGAGCGTCAGAAACGCATACGGGACATCAAGAAGAGTTGGACGAAGTATATATAAGATGCCGAATAAGATAAGTGCAGTAGCGACAAGCTTGATGAGAACACGCATCTCGGGCCAGAAGAGCGTACTTTCATTTCGGTCGATGAAATACTCGTAGATTAATGTGAACGACCAGACCGAGAGAAACCCAAACAGTAAATCCTCGATTGGTACGATACCTATGCGAAATGCTGAGACGGGGACATACCAACCGGCATCAGCTGTAATGATGTGGTCGATAATGAGCGAAAGCGGCAAGGAGAAGATAGCAGCAAAAATAGCCGTTTTTACTATGCAAATTTTGGACGCCCTAACGCTGAGATACAGAACGGGGAGGCCAAGAAAGAAAAAAACCGATTCTAAATAACTGAAGTGCGCTAAGACAGTCAGCAGGCTGCCGGCAAACGGAATAATCGCAAGGATTATATAATCGACAGCCCTTGGTCGCATACTTTGTATTGTAGCAATAGTTACCTAACGATTACCACGAACTCGCCGCGTACTTTGTCCGGATTTTTCTCGAAATGCTCGAGTACTTCGGCCGGCCTGCCATCGACAAATTCCTCATAGATTTTGGTAAGTTCGCGCGCCACGACGATTTTTCGCTCAGGAATATATGACGCGAGCGAAGCGAGCGTTTTCATGATTCGGTGCGTCGACTCGTAAAACGCAACCGTGCGTTTCGAAGCTACGATCTCCTTGAATAACGTCTCCCTCCCCTTTTTGTGCGGCAAAAATCCGAGGAATAAGAATTCGGATGACGGCAGACCTGACGCGGAGAGTGCCGCAATGACCGCCGACGGGCCCGGTATCGGAACGATTGTTACTTCGCTACCAAATTTTTTCTGCACTTGAGAAATAAGGAGCATCCCAGGATCGGATATCGTGGGAGTTCCCGCGTCGGATACGAGCGCCAAATTCTTCCCCTGTTCAAGCAATTCAAAGATTTTCTCCACCTTAGAGAGCTTGGACTGCGCGTGATAGCTCATAGTCGGCGTTGTTATTTCATATCGATCGAGCAGTCGTTTCGTCACGCGCGTATCTTCACAGAGAATCAAATCGACTTCTTTAAGTACACGAATAGCCCGAAGCGTCATGTCTTCGAGATTCCCTATCGGCGTCGCGACTATGTAGAGTATTGACATACCATGATTACTACCGTTCCCAATAATCTATTCCAATATTCTTAAGAATTTGAGAATGGTTTCTCCGCGACGCGTGAGCTTGTGGCGGACATAATTGCCCTCATACCGCTTCATGACGAGGCCAGCGAGCGCAAGCCGGCGTACATGTTCTGACGCGGTCTTAAAATTGATATTGAGCGACGTCGCAATTTCGTCAACAGATAACTCTGGTCGTTTCTTGAGCGCGTCCATGACTTCGAGGCGGCGGTGATTAGCCGCACCTTTTGCCATACGCTCAACGTTTTTCCAATTCACGTATGTAACTCTACCACACACCCCATCCTATTCTCAAATTCTTAAGAATTTGAGAATAGGATTGCTCAAAATATTCGTGTTCCAAAAAAGAAACGTCCCATCCTCGCGTCGGCGGATGGGACATCGGTCAGAAATAGGTGAACGTGCGCAGTATGCGATGCGGCGCTTCAAACGCGAGATTTTGGCGAGGTTTGCCGAGATAGAGAATGGCATATCCGTTGTCGAACGTGAACCAGATATCGCCGGTCTCAATTTGTCGGGGAGCATTGTAGCCCTTGAGATTGATGACACCGGTGCCGTGCGGGAACGCCCAGTTTCCCAGCGGGCCCGATTTTTCGGCGAGCCAGTTCATTTTGAATGAAATCGTCTTGCCCGCACAAAAAACCGCCACCATCGGCCCGCGGAATACCTTGAGTCCGATATGGAATTCCGCGTCGGCCAAATAACAGCGGTGGAAAAGCTCAACGGTCCATCGCGGCGTGGAATCATCTCCAGCCGCAGTGAGAACTCTCCCGAGACGTTTCATCTCTTGCCCCAAACCGCGCAGGATAGAGCGTACCGTGCGACGGAGCGCGATCGAAACCGCGGCTCTAAACACGTAGAATACCCTCTTCATGTAGCGTCTCCTTCTCCAAAAAAGCGCCGAGAGCGGCGCCGTCATAGCATGAGAACTTCTAGATTATTAGTATAGCACATTTATTGTACAAGGCGCTCACCAACCTTATAAATATCGCCTGCGCCCATCGTGATAATAATGTCGCCGTCGCACGCGGTATCTCGCAAATATTTTTCAATTTCCTCAAATGAATTGAGGGCGCGGGCGTTTTTCCCCTCTGCGCGAATGTGTTCCGCCAGGATTTCGTTCGAAATCGAAGGGATCGGCGTTTCGCGCGCGGCGAATATCGGCGCCACCACAATGTCGTCCGCGGCATCAAATGCCTTGGAAAATTCTCCGAGCAGTTTTCTCGTCCTGCTATAGAGATGCGGATGAAACGCAACGAAAATTTTCTTCTGCGGGAATTGTTCGCGCACGGAAGCAAGGGTGACCGCAATTTCTGTCGGGTGATGCGCGTAATCATCGTAGACGAGAGCGCCACGCGTCGTTTTCCCCTTGTATTCAAAACGCCGCCACGTGCCCGTAAATTCACCGAGAGCTTTTCGTGCTATGTCTGCCTCAATACCAGCAACATGCGCGACTGCCAAAGCGGCGGCGGCATTTATGCGGTTGAATGGGAGAACTTTCAACTCCAGCTGTTCGTCAAAAAATGGACGGTAATCGACGATGAAACATCGCAGGTCTTTGATGACCGGCTGGAGGAATCTATGATTCGGGTCGCATACAACAAAGCCATCGGCCGGAACCTTTTCCGCCAATTCACGGAACGCGTCCTGGATGTCCTCGATATCCCGATAATAATCGAGATGATCGGCGTCGATGTTCGTGATGACCAAAATATATGGAGAAAATTGCAGAAAGTGCCGGCGCCATTCGTCTGCTTCGACAATAAAGTACTCGCTTTTGCCGGCGCGGAAATTGCTTCTAGTTTTCGCGCGCAAGGAACCCACGACCGCCGTCGGGTCGAGTCCGGCCGCTTCAAATATGTCGACGAGCATCGCGGTCGTCGTTGTCTTGCCGTGCGAGCCCGCGACAGCAATGAGTTTGTATTTGTTCGCAATTTGTCCGAGAGCTTCAAAATATGAGATTTCGGGAATGCCGAGCTCGCGCATGCGGACACGCTCGTGATTGTCCGCGGGCACGGCGTCACTATAAATAGCGAGGTCAATTTTTTCGGCAACACCATCGACTTCGTCGCCGAACGCAATGTGGATCCCTTCTTTCACAAGCGCGTCCGTGACGGGCGAAGGGCTTCGGTCATAGCCTGACACTTTTTTCCCATTATGTCTGAGAAGCCGCGCGAGCGCGGAGAGTCCTATGCCGCCGATACCGACGAAATGGGCGCGATGAATGTTGTTCCAGTCGAGCGGCGTCATACCAATGATTCTACCGCGCGCACAAACTGAACCCCTCGGTCAAACTCATTTTTGAACATGCCGAACGACGTGAACGCGGGACTGAAGAGAATAACGTCGCCCGCACTTGAAGCGGCAAGAGCCGCATCAAGTGCGGGCTTGAGCGCGTCGAACACGGGCGCGTCGGGAAATTCCCCGCGAATGCGCTCGGTACCGCTACCCTTGAGAAAAAAAATATTTTTGCAGTGTTCGCGCATTTCCGGTACGAGCTTCGATACGCCGAGCCCCTTATCGGAACCTCCCGCGATAAGCACGATTTTTTTCTCGCCGCGCGGGTCGAGCGTACGAAGGCCGGCGATAGTCGCTTCAGGCGTCGTCGACGTCGTGTCATTGTAGATTTTCATGCCGCGCAGTCCGCGCAAAAATTCGAGCCGGCCGGGAACGCCGCTGAACTGTTCGAACCCCGCGCGGATCAGTTCTTCTGGAACGCGCAGTACCCGCAGCGCAAACAACGCGCACGCGGCGTTATCACGATTGTGCTCCCCTTCAATCTGGAGTTTCCAGTCTTTCGGAACATCATCGGGATACGCGACAACGGTATGCGACGGTATGAGGCCTTCGTATTTTTCCTGAATGATTTTTTCCGCCTGCTCGCCGAGAACGAGCGTGTCCTCTGGCCGCTGATGCAAAAATATCTCCGCTTTGTCGGCGAGATACGCTTCAAGATCTCCGTGATAATAATTGAGATGGTCGGGGTAGAACGTCGTAAAAACGGCAATGTCTGGGCTTAGCTTTTCGTCGCGAAATCCCTGCAGAAGCCACGAGTCGAGCTCGAGCACCGCCGTGGTATCCGCAGTTACTTCTGGCAGAAGCGCTAGCGTTGATACTCCCCTCACGTTGCCGCCGAGAATCGTTTTTCGACCCGCGCTCGCGAGCGTCTGCGCGATGAGGTGGGCGGTCGTCGATTTGCCGCGCGTACCCGTCACGCCGATAATTTTTGCCCCCGCTTCACGCGCGAAGCGGGCAAACAGCGCCGTCGACATCGTGACCGGAATATTATTTTTCCGCGCCGCCGCGATAAACGGCGAATCAAGCGGCACCGCGGGCCCGTTTATAACAAGGTCACGGTTTTGAAAATCGGAGAGTTCGTGGCGTCCCAAGGTATACACAATGCCCGGATACTCTTTCAGCGCATCGAGGGACGACGCGAGCTCGACTTCGGTCTTCATGTCAGTGACAATCAGTTCCGCTCCGCACCGCGCGAGGAACTGGATGTCCCCCAACCCACGGCCAAGAAGCCCGAGGCCGACGACGGTTATTTTCTTGCCCTTGAAAAATTCCGCAAACCTGTCCATAAGGCCAAGTTTATGAGTTTTTGAGCGCCCAGTAAATAGAGCCTGCGGGCTCGATGGTGTGGGGTATGCCCGCAAAAAGTCGCCTTACGTGCGCCTTAAATACGGGCGATTCTTTCGATACTAGAAAGTGCAACGTTCCGTTTCCGTCTGCCGGGAAACGCCGCGCGACTTCTGCGGCAACAGCTTCTGCCGGATCGAACACCTGGGCGGCGCTTCCCGCTTCCCGCAAATATTCTTCAAATAAATCGCGAACGAACGGGAAATGCGTGCACGAAAGCGAGACTATTTCTGCGCCGAGCGCGGCGGCATGCAATGCCGCCGCGTGCACCACAGGCAAAAGTTTTTCTGGTGGCGCACCCGATTCGATAAGTCCGGCGAGTTCCGGCACCGCGACCGCCTCAATCGCAATCCCCTGGTCTCTAAACGCCTTCTGATAAATACCTGAGCGAACGGTTGCCGCGGTTCCGAGTAAAACTATTTTTTTATGAAGCGGAGCAAGGGCCTCAACGGTCGGACCAACCATCTCAACCACATTGAATTTTCCGATACGGAGTAGATCAATGGGCATTGAATGCACTGATACCGATGCGCTGTTGCAGGCGCTTACGATATCAGCGGCACCCGCGGCAGCAAGCCGCCGAAGCGCCATCGCGATAAGCGTTGCGATCTCACTCGCGCTTTTATTTCCGTATGGCGCGTTTTCAATATCGCCGAAATATATGATGTCGGCATCAGGAAGGCGCTTCCGAATTTCGCGGAGAACGGTGAGCCCGCCCGACCCTGAATCAAAAACGCCGATCATAATGCTGTGGGCATGGGGAGACTCGAACTCCCAATCCTTATGGAATGCGCTTCTGAGACGCACGCGTATACCAATTCCGCCACATGCCCGTAGGTCTATTTGTCGCCTAAATTGAAATAAACTTCAAGTGCCCGTCGGTAGTTAGGATATATACCTTGTCTGTCGAGTTCAGCCGGCCCAATCCATCGTGTTTCGGCAACTTCGTCGACCTGCAGGAGAAACTCTTGATTCGGATTCTTAAGCGTGCCCCGATACACAAGTACGAGGTGATTCTCGCCCGTCATGTTGAAACGCACGGTATCAATATGAACGACGCCGCCGAGCTCGACTTCGGCTCCAAGCTCCTCTAGTAACTCTCTCCTGAGACCATCCGCGGGTTTTTCGTTTTCGTGCAATCGCCCGCCAGGGATTTCCCACAGATTTTGCTTTTCGCGCGGGTCGCGCACAATAAGAACCTTGCCGTCCTTTTCGAGAATTATTTTCTGCGCAACCTTTCCGATAAAGTGAAGATGCCCGTCCTCCATGTGCGCGCTCTAGGGATCGAACCTAGGACCTTTCGAGTATCAGTCGAATGCTCTACCAACTGAGCTAAGCGCGCTTATATTTTTACGCCACGCGCACTCATTTTCTGAGTCCCGACGCTTCGGTCGGGAGGCCGACTAGAGCGTCGGCCCTAAGCGCGCGTGGTGAGATGGTAGCAAAAAATCGGGAGTATCTCAACACCGCAGTACCCTATATTTTTTCGTATTTCTGCATATAGTCGCGGTAGTAGCCGGAGTCACAACCAAGTAAAAGCGCGATTATTTCGAGGGAGATATCCGCAGTCTTCCCATCAACATCCTTCGCGGGCAGCATTTCCGAGATATCGAGCCCTGCGAGCCGGCATGTTTTGCCGATGAAGCGCGCGAGGTTGAGCGCCTCACGATGCGTCAGCCCGCCGCGCGAAGACATAGCGACTCCGGGGGCATATGCTTCGTCAATCGAATCAATGTCCCAGGTCACCCACACTGCATCTACTTTTTTGGCCAATGTGTTCACGGCTTCTGTCGCTGGGGAAATCCCCCGCTCCACGATATCGAACATGGTTATCGCCGCGATTTTATTTTTCCGGATAAATTCAATCTCCGGCTGGTCCATATCTTTTAGCCCGATGTAGAGAAAATTCTCCGGCCTGACTTTCGGGCATGAACCACCGATTCCGGTCAATGACGGATCGCCAAATCCCATAACCGCGGCGGCCGGCATTCCGTGGAGATTGCCGGTTGTTGTCGTCTCGGGCGTGTTGCAATCAGAATGCGCGTCTATCCAGATGACGCCGAGCGTCGGGTAGGCCAGGGCGGCGCCGGCAATCGTGCCGATAGAAATCGCGTTATCACCGCCGAGCGCCAAGACAAAATCACCCCGTTTCGCCGCTCTCCCAACAGCGGAATGCGTCAGGTTTGCTGTCGTGGCGACGTCCTCAAGGTGTTTGGAATGGATTGAGTTCCCCGAAGATTCTGGAGGAACAGAAATTGTTATATTTTCCGAAATAGCGCAACCGAGCGATTGCAGCATTTTCTCAAGACCCCGATCGAGAAGATATTTGGGATTCGCCGCGAGACCTCGCGCGTCGGAGCCAAGTTCGAGCGGAACGGAAATTATTGAAACCGAATTATTCTGTAATTTGTTCTCGTAAAAAGATAGGCGGTCATTGCTATTTTTTTGCATTGGTACAAGAATACCAACTCTGTTTTGGATGTCTATCCACACACGCTTAAAACGCCCGTTTGGGCGTTATAAGCGTGCTTGCAGAGAGAGTACGACCTTTCTTTTGTTCCGTTCATCAGCCACGTATCGCGTATCGTGGGAAGCGGATGCGTCTATAGGATGTAGCATCATCATCCAATGCCCTTGCGGGCACTATCGCCGATTCAGTTCTGCACTCGTACGAGATGCAGAACGCTTTTCAATTGAATCATTCCACGAGCAGCTTCCGCTACCCGTGCCTTGTTACGACTTACTCCCTGTCATCGAGCTTACCGTGAATCTCGCAAGCGAGATCTTCGGGTATTCCCGACTCCCTTGAGTTGACGGGCGGTGAGTACAAGACTTGAGAACGTATTCACCGCAGTATAGCTGACCTGCGATTACTAGCGATTCCG
>Ga0172375_10007066_pt1 | contig 15498 bp, 15 predicted proteins | sample LakKiv1m_FD_114537 | JGI IMG/M metagenome (GOLD analysis project Ga0172375, IMG submission 114537) | Freshwater microbial communities from Kabuno Bay, South-Kivu, Congo - kab_092012_11.1m | ecosystem: Environmental > Aquatic > Freshwater > Lake | place: Democratic Republic of the Congo... | reverse complement strand
CTGCTCCTCCTTTTAATGTTACCTGCCTTGCATCCGCACCCGGCACAATTGATTTTACTTCTACCGGTACTTTTACCGGAAATACTTATACAGCACAATTATCCAATAGTTCAGGAAGTTTTGTTACACCTATCAATGTTGGTACATTGATAAGCAATGCAAATACTGGAACTATCAATATCTCAATACCACCAACAGTTCCTACAGGAAGCGGATATCAATTAAGAGTCATCGCTTCCTCTCCGGTTACTGTTGGAACTGCTTCGAGCTCTTTCACAATAAATTTAAGTGGTGGACCATGCTCCGCTTTTGAAATACAAAGTATCTTGGTTGATGCTTGTGGCATCCCGGAAGGGGGTAATGAGATGACTCGTTTTAAAGTAGGTGCTTTGCCATTAAACACTGCCGATTTATCAGTAGTATGGCCTAATAATTCATGGCTTGGCTTATGTCAAAATGCGACAACTGCTTCCACCGTTGCTGCAATTAATGCAACGATTACCGGTGGGGGTTCATTGATTGAACCTGTGGGTGGTGTATTACCTGCAAACACTGAAGTTATGTTGTTTACCAGTACAGATTTTACTTACAGCAGCTTCGATTTTTCAACACTCAACTATACTATTTACGCTATTTTTCAATGTCCAGGAAACACAGCCGGTCATTTTGTTAATTATAATGCTACACCGGGAACATACAGAACATTAACCATGACTTTTAGTGGTTTTGGTTCTGATGCGGTTACCTATGATGCCCATTTAGTTTTTAACGGAGACGGTGCTGCAGTTGACTTTGACCCACCCGGCAATCCTTCTTATGGTACCACAGGTGGCTGCTATCCGCCATTAATGCCATTACCTATCGAATTACTATCATTTAATGCTAAACAAATTAAAACGTATGTGGAACTTAAATGGATAACATCCTCCGAAACTAATAATGATTATTTTACAATTGAACGTTCATCTAACACTGAACTGTTTGAACCTATATTAATAGTAGATGGAGCAGGCAATAGCAATTCAATTACGGAATATAGTACAATAGATAAAAGCCCTATTAATGGACTTTCATATTATCGACTTAAACAAACAGACTTTGATGGCAAATATACTTTAAGTAATGTAGTGCCTGTTGTTTTCGCTCAATCTGGAACATTAGAAATTATTAGTACATACAATGATAATAGTGCTATTTATATTCAAATACTTTCAGAAAATTCATCTAAAATAAAGATTGAAGTATTGAATATAATAGGACAAACAATATCATCATTGGACACCGAAAGTGAAGAAGGAATAAAATCGTTTATAATAAATAAAGAACAAATTACGAAAGGGCTTTATTTTATTAGAGTGACGAATGATTCCTACAGTGTTTGCCGGAAAGTAAGTTTATAAGGCAGGATTGTCAACAAGTTTATACACTTTATCATTACGCCGTACTGTTTCTTTTACAGGAAGCGAGCATGTTTCACCTTTAATGGTTTTCTCTGTAGTAGATAAATGAACACGAATTTCGTTTGTTGTTTGCTCGAGCACACCTGTTGTAGGACCTATAATCAGCAACTGATCACCAATTGCTATATCATGTGTTTCAATTTTTATTTCAGCAACACCTAATTTTGAAAAATAGTTCATCACTTTTCCAATATACACTTTAACTTTTGTGGCTTGGGAACCATAGTTCTCCGTTCGTTCGCCCAATTTACGTCCCAGATAAAAACCATCCCAGAAACCACGATTGTAAACAGTATGAAGTTGATCAGACCACTGTTTGATTTTTTCTTTAGTGTATGTTTTATCAATACATGATGCAACGGCTTCATAATAACAATGTGTAACCGTTTTAACATAATCGGCAGACCTTCCTCTTCCTTCAATTTTAAGAACAGTAACACCCGCTTCTAAAATTTTATCAATAAAACCTATGGTGCACAGGTCTTTTGGTGATAAAATATAAGGGTTATCCATTTCGAGCTCAAATCCCTCTTCATTATCTCTAGCGGTGTAAGACCGTCTGCATAATTGTAAACATTCACCTCGGTTTGCAGAAAACCCCTTCACATCCTGACTTATATAACATCTTCCCGAAACGGCCATACATAGTGCACCATGAACAAATACCTCAATGCGAATTATATTACCCGATGGTCCCTTTATTTGATGTTCCTGTATATAATCAGTAATTGACTTCACCTGCTTCAACGTAAGCTCACGAGCTGTAACCATGACATCGGCATACTGCGCAAAAAATTTTACTGCTTCAATGTTAGTAATATTGCATTGTGTTGAAATGTGCACTTCCATACCAACGCTATGGCCATAGGATATTGCAGATAAATCAGAGGCAATGATGGCTGTAACACCATTTAACTTTGCAGCATCAATAATCTGCTTCATTAACGCCATTTCATCATCATATAAAATTGTATTGAGCGTGATGTACGATTTAACATGATGTTCTTTACAAATGGTTGTAATATTTTTAAGGTCATCCATTGTAAAGTTGTTTGATGACCGTGCACGCATATTCAATTTTTCAATACCAAAATAAACAGCACCGGCACCTGCTTGTATGGCGGCCATTAGTGATTCGTATGAACCAACAGGAGACATTATCTCTATCCGATGCATCAGACATTTTTTACAAAATTAATTAAATAATTATTGCTTTTCCATTCAAAACCAAATTAGAACAAGTTCGTTATTTTTTTATTACTTTTACAACGTATTAAAAATCTTGGCTTCTTCATGAACAAATTAGCTTATATCATTCCAATTATTTTTTGTCTTGCATGCAATTCATCTAAAGAAAAAGCCATTATTTATAATGATAATTTTGTCCAGCAGGAACTTTTAGTGATCAACAAAGAGGACAGCTTGATTGATGCTATCAGTCGTAACCAGCCCGAAATAGCAAAAGTAGTTTATCAAAATTTTTTATCTCAAATTAAGAGCTCAACCAAAATTGTAAACAACACTGCTTCATTTGAAGGCGAAATTGAATTTAAAAAAGCCATTTTAAATCTATTGAAGACCTATCAATCGGTTGCCGAGAATGAATATTTCGATATGATAAAAATAAGTGAAATTCCTGATGAACGGTATTCAAAGGTTGATGATGAGAAATTAATTGCCCTCACAAAAAAAATAGATGCTGAATTAAATGAAGAAATGAATATCTTTGCAAACGCTCAGAAAAAATTTGCTGATAAGTATCATTTCGAATTAACTAGAGCTAAAATAAACAAAAACTAAAACAATTATTAACCAAAACAAAAACAATGAAAAAATTAGGAACACTTTTAATGATTGCTCTGCTAATAGCAGGATGCGGAGCAAAAAAAACAAAGTTCAACGAAGCTAAAGTAGCTGGAAAATTTACCATGCAAGTACCCGAATACATGGCGGTTGCTACTAATCTAAACAAATCAGCTTCTTTGCAATATTCAAACCCTACGGAAGAGGTTTATATGGTAGTTATTGACGACTCCAAGGAAGAAATGAAAGCTGCTGATGTAAATTACACCTTGCAACAATATTTTGACTTTGCAGCCAAAAACCTTGAAAATTCAGTTAACAATTACAAACTATCCAGCCCCGTTTCAAAAAAAATAAACGGGAACAGTGCACTTGTTGGCGAAATAACAGGAAAATTTGACAAATATGATGTGTTTTATAAAATTGCAGCCATCGAATCTTCTAAACATTTTTATCAGATTTTATCTTGGACTATGGGCGACAAAAAGGACAAATACTCCGCCGATATGGATGCAATGATTGAATCATTAAAAGAGCTATAACTAATAAGAATAAAAATAACGAACATGGCGTATTCCATGTAATCTTTAAAAACAAATTTAAAATGAAAAAAATTTTAGTTTATATAATGGCAATCTCTCTAATGACAGGTTGTGATTATTTTAACAAAGCAAAAGACAAAAATAATGATGAAACGACCGACGAATCCTCAAGTTCAACAAAATTTAATGAAGCCACTGCTGCCGGTATCTGCTCCATTAAAATTCCAGAATATATGTCGGTGGCAAAAGATTTAAATGAATCAGCTGTTCTTCAGTACTCAAACCCAAAAGAGGAAATGTATCTGATAGTAATTGCCGACTCCAAAGACGAAATGAAAGCAGCAAATGTTAATTATACCTTACAAAGCTATTTTGATTTTGCAGCAAAGAATTTAGAAGGTTCTGTAACAAACTACAAACTTACGGCACCAAAATCAAAGAAAATTCATGGCAATGATGCACTAATTGGTGAAATCAATGGTAATTTTAATCAATATGAAGTGATGTATAAATTAGGTACCATTGAATCATCAAAACGATTTTACCAGATTCTTACCTGGACAATGGGCGAAAACAGAACCAAATATGGTAATGACATGAACATTATGATTGAATCACTTAAAGAACTATAAACTCTATTAATTAAAAAATTATGAAAAAAATTTTAATACTCGCCTTTACATTGTTTAGTGTAATATCATACGCACAAAAAAACTACTTTTAAAGAAGTAAAGGGAAATGGCAATTTTATAGTACAAGTACCGGATTATATGTCTAATGACACCAGCTTGAATAAAGATGCAGCAATATCCTACTCAAACCCAAAAGAAGAAATGTATTTAATTGTAATCACAGATTCGAAAAAAGCATTAAAGGATGCCGGTATAAATTATACGGTTGATTCTTATTTTGCTTTTGCATCAAAGAATATTGAATCTATGGTAACCAGTTCTAATGTTACAGAGCCAAAAAAATCAAAAATTAACGGCAATGCAGCATTGGTAAGTATCATTACCGGAAAATTTGGTGAGTTAGGCGTATATTATAAACTAGGAATAGTTGAAAGCAAAGAACATTTTTATCAAGTGTTAACATGGACACTAGACTCATACAAAACTAAATTTGATAAGGACATGGACAAAATGATTAATTCGTTGAAAGAATTATAAAAAGAAAAGCGGTTTAAAAGCCGCTTTTTTTCGCTCTAATAAAAATTGTAATTTTGATGTATCAGCAATCTATCGCTTTATGAATAAAAACATATCGATAATTTCTTTTTTTATTTGTGCTATATTGATGCTGGCCTCCTGTAATAGAAATAAATTTTATGAAAAAAATTATAAAATGACCGATAATAAATGGCCCAAATTGCAAGAGCTAACTTTTGAAGTTCCTATTACTGACACCGCTGGGTATTATGATGTTGTTTTGAATTTAAGACATACTGAATATTATGCATACGCAAATATCATCATTGGTGTAAATATCATCACACCTAATGGAGAAGAGCGTTATAAACATTTTGATTTGATGATTAAAAATCCCGACAATACTTTTAAAGGAGATGGTTCGGGCGATATTTGGGATTATAGCAAGATCATTTATGAGAAGCTATCGTTTAACACAACCGGTACTTACAAGTTTTTGATGAGTAATCATATGCCATTAATAGAAACAGAAGGTATTATGGAAGTTGGCTTGTCAGTTGAAAAATCGAAAGATTAAAGTGAACAGCTCTAAAAATAAATATATTGCCATACTAGATCCCATTCTTAAAAGTCTTCCCAATGATCCGGGTGTTTATCAGTATTATGACGAGCACGAAAAAATTATCTATGTAGGAAAGGCAAAAAACCTAAAAAAAAGAGTGCTTTCCTATTTCAACAAAGACAATTTTGAAAATGGTAAAATTGCTTTGCTTGTTCGAAAAATTGCAGATATCCGTTGTATCGTTGTTGATACTGAACTAGATGCCTTATTGCTGGAAAATAATTTGATTAAAAAATACCAGCCGCGTTATAATGTGTTGCTCAAAGATGATAAAACCTTCCCATGGATTTGCCTTAAAAACGAGCCCTTCCCACGGATATTCTCTACACGTTTTGTTGTAAAAGATGGGTCACATTATTACGGGCCACATGCATCAGTGCGCACAATGAACGTAATGCTTGACTTGATACGCCAACTCTATCCTCTTCGAACATGTAACTACCATCTGACCAAGGAGAATATCAAAAAAAGGAAATTCAAGCTTTGTCTCGAATACCATATTTTGCGGTGCAAAGGACCTTGCGAAGAAAAGCAATCGGAAGATGAATACAATGAAATTATTACAGAAATCAAGGAAATCATCAATGGAAACATAACAACGGTTTTACAAATACTAAAGTTGCGTATGAAAAGTTTTGCTGAGCGTTATGAATTTGAGAATGCGCAAATAGTAAAAGAAAAACTTGAGCTACTAGAAAAGTATAAAAATAAGTCAACCATAGTTAATCCGTCAATTAACAATGTGGACGTTTTTTCGATTATTAGTGATGATAAAACAGCGTTTGTAAATTTCTTGAAAGTTTTGAACGGCGCAATTGTTCAATCATACACTCTGGAAATGAAAAAGCAATTGGACGAAAGTGACGAAGAATTACTTACTTTAGCAATTGCTGATTTAACTAGACGTTTCGAAAGTAATGCACCTGAAAAAATTGTTCCTTTTCCTATTTCTATAGATTTTCCTAAAACGACCTTTACTATTCCTCAACGAGAAGATAAAAAAAATTTGTTGGAATTATCTGAACGCAATGCAAAAAATTATCGCAACGAAAAACAAAAGCAAAAGGACCTTATTGACCCCGAACGCCACAGCAAACGTATACTCAAACAAATGATGATTGATCTACGAATGAAAGAGCTTCCAATACATATTGAATGCTTTGACAATTCAAATATACAAGGAACAGAGCCAGTAGCGGCTATGGTGGTTTTTAAAAACACGAAACCTGAAAAGAAAGAATATCGCCACTATAATATAAAAACAGTTGAAGGACCAGACGATTATGCTTCGATGGAAGAAGTTATTTATAGAAGATATCTTCGTTTGATCGATGAAGGGAAATCATTGCCACAGCTGATTGTTATTGATGGAGGAAAAGGACAGCTAAACGCTGCACTCAACAGTTTAAATAAACTTGGATTAAGAGGAAAGATAAGTATTATCGGTATTGCAAAACGCTTGGAGGAAATCTATTATCCCGAGGATTCATTACCCATGTACCTTGATAAAAAATCCGAAACCTTGAAGGTTATTCAGCAATTGCGTGACGAAGCGCATCGATTTGGAATTACACATCACCGAAATAAACGTGAGAAAACACTCATAAGATCGGAACTTACCGAAATTGATGGGATTGGATTTTCAACAACGCAAGCATTATTAAGAAAACTCAAATCGGTTAGTGCAATCCGAAAAGCTAAACTTGATGAACTGCAAAAAATCATTGGAAAATCTAAAGCTCAGCTAGTTTACGATTATTTTAAATCACAGAAAAAAAACGAAAAGCAAGTACAATCATAATATTGTTACTGATATTGAAATTTGATGTAGGTTTGCAAAAGCATGAGCATGGAAACAGTAAACAGTTTTTGGGATTTTATTATTACACTTACCAATCCCGAAAGCATCATTAAATATGGTGGATTTTGGTTACTATTATTTGTGGTTTTTTCAGAAACGGGATTATTTATCGGTTTTTTCCTACCTGGAGATTCTTTGCTTTTTACAGCTGGTATGCTTACAGCAACAGGTATAATAGAAATCCCTATTCTTTTTGTTTTGCTAGGAGTTTTTCTTGCTGCCTCAACAGGTAATTCTGTTGGATATGCATTTGGGCGAAAAACAGGTCAAGCAATTTTTAAACGTAAAAAAACATTTTTTTTCAAACCAAATCATCTTAAAACGGCAAAAAATTTTTATGATAAACATGGTGGAAAAGCAATCATTTTAGGAGCATTCCTTCCTATCGTACGCACCTTCGCTCCTATTGTAGCCGGCGCTGTTGAACTCAAATATAAAAAATTTATCTTTTTTAATATAACCGGCGCTGCTATTTGGTCTTCTGTAATGATTCTATCAGGGTATTTTTTAGGGACGAATGTTCCAGGTATAAAAGAATACCTTCATTATATCATTATTTTTCTAATTGTGATTACAACAATACCAATTCTTCTGACTATATATAAAGAAAAGAAAAAGAGTAAAAAGAAAATTGATGCAGAAGCCGATTAGCCTATTTAGAATTAATTGAAAATAATTTTCGTATTTCATAAAATATCTTAATTTTGTCACAATAAATTAAATTATTAACCCTAAAATTTAATAAATTATGAGCGCTTTATCTATTTCAATGTATGTGTTAGCATTGGCTACCGTTTTGATTGGCTTTATTGGCTTAGTTGGCCTTGTTGGTGGCTTTGTTGAAAAAGCTCCTAAAAAGGTTAAAATGGGAACCATCATGGTTTGTATTTCTTTGGGTCTTATGGTTTCCGGTTTGTTTTGCGTTTCAGCTCATTGTTTAAAAAAAGCTAAAGCAAGACATCAAATGGAAATGAAATGCCGCATGGGTATGGAACGCGAATGCATGGAAAAATCTGATTGTTGTCCAGAGGGCGATATGAAAGGTGATTCAAATGATGTGAAAGTTTGTAAAAAAATCACTGTTGAAGAAAAATGCCTGCAAAAATGCGATCCTAAGACTTGTGATAAAAAAGATTGCAAACACGGTAAGTAGTTAAACTATTCTTGGATTGTTTTTTTTCATTCTTGGTCTGAATGACTGGTTTGTTATTGCTTCAAAACGGCATTATTCACAACCACTTTATAGTTTTCTTTTTTGGAAAAAACCCTTGCGGGATATTTAATTATCTTTGCAAAAATTCTATGATTATTAACAAAAAATATTTTCTTGCAACGGCTTTCATGCTTGGACTGATAAGCACATTCCCTGTCAGAGCGCAGAAAACAAACGTTAAAGATTCAGCTGTTTCAACCCCTTTGATTTCTATACATTATTCCTATCAAATGCCTGGAGGGGTTCTTGCAAATCGCTTTGGTAACAATTCATCCATTGGTGGAAATTTTCAATACAAAACAAAAAAAAATATTCTTTTTGGAGTTGAGGGTAATTTTTTATTCGGCAATACAATTAAAGACGATAGTCTATTTATAAACATTATGACTAACGATGGCCAGATTATTAATGGCAATGGTGAGTTTGCAACAGTAAATACTTTTGAAAGAGGGTTTACTGTTACTGGAAAAGTTGGTAAAATATTTTCAGTTTTAGCTCCCAATCCAAATTCAGGTCTCATGGTGTCAGCAGGTGTTGGACTTCTACAACATAAAATTCGAATTGAAGTTCCCGGAAACACTGTTCTTGAGCTAAACGGGGATTACAAAAAAGGATATGATAAACTCACAAATGGTTTTTGTGCAACTGAATTTATCGGATATGTTTATTTTGGAAATCATCGTCTGGTTAACTTTTTTGGAGGAGTAGAATTTACGCAAGCGTGGACAAAATGTCGTCGTGATTTTAACTTTGATATTATGGCAAAAGACTACACAAAACGATTGGACTTGCTTTATGGTATTAAAGCTGGCTGGATTATACCCTTTTATTATAGTACAAAACGTTCTACTTACTATTATTAATCCGGATGAATTGCATTTATACCACCGGTATTTATTTCTATCGCTTTTTGATTTTTATAGCCAGCTTATTTAATTCTAAGGCAAAGCAATGGATAGTTGGAAGAAAAGACCTGATGCTGAATTTAAAAAAATCAATTTCTCACAGTGATCGAATTGCTTGGTTTCATTGTGCTTCTTTGGGTGAATTTGAACAAGGTCGTCCACTCATTGAGGCCTACAAACAGGTAAACCCAACCGTTAAAATTCTTCTTACATTTTTTTCTCCATCAGGTTTCGAAATAAGAAGAAACTACGATCAAGCAGATTATGTTTTTTACCTACCTATTGACACACCTCCAAATGCGAAATCTTTTATTAATATTATTCGACCAGAAATAGTATTTTTTATCAAATACGAGTTTTGGTTTAATTATCTAAAAGTACTCCATAAAAAATCAATTCCGGTATATGTTATTTCAGCTGTATTCAGATCTGAGCAATACTTTTTTAAATGGTATGGAAAGTGGGCAAGAAAACATCTGAAGAATATCAATCATTTTTTTGTTCAAGACAAACAATCAGCAAAAATACTGAAGGAAAATGGGTTTAGCCAAGTCACTTTAAGTGGCGATACACGCTTTGACAGAGTCGCATCTATTGCAGCTCATAACAAACTATTTGAACAAATACGTTTTTTTTCAAAGGATGCTCTCACTCTAATTGCAGGTAGCACGTGGCCTGCAGATGAAGAGGTTATTGCAAAATTTATAAACAACCCAACTAATAATATTCGTTTGATTATTGCTCCGCATGAGGTCAATAGGGAACATATTGCACAATTAAAAAACCTCTTTACAGTAAGCTGTACTTGCTTTTCCGAAACTAATGAACAATCCCAAATAAAATCCAAAGTGCTCATTATTGATAGTATCGGCATCTTATCTCACGTCTACCAGTATGGCGATATAGCATACATAGGCGGTGGGTTTGGAAAGGGTATTCATAATATCCTTGAAGCCGCCACCTTTGGATTACCCATTCTTTTCGGTCCCAATTTTCAAAAATTCAATGAAGCAAAGGAATTGATCGAACTAGGCGCTGCTTTTACAATAAACAATTTCCAGGCATTTTCTGATACAATGAATGAATTTATTTCAAAAAAAGATAAATTAGAAAGAACTTCCTTCGCTTCAAAAAACTACATTAGAGATCATGTAGGAGCTACGCAAATTATTCTTTCTAGTATACAAGCATCCTCTCAGTAAAAACACCCACAAAACGATTTTAAGATTTTTCATTTTTCGGTATAAATGCTGTATTAAATGCATCTTTTAGGAATATATCTTTGTACTATCACTAAACACAAATATGGAGGAATTAAAAATGAAAACACAAATTACAATCAAATCAGAAAAAAGCATCTATAGAAAAAATATATTCGTGCTATTATTCATTACCATAATATTTACTTTTCTTTCAATTAGTGTGTTCGCTCAAAGTCCTTTTAAAAACCAACATTTTATGACTAAAAATGAAAAGCAGGAAACGCATATTACTGATTTTTCGTTGATTCAGGCAGGTGGAAAAAATTATCTATCATGGACCGTAAAAGGCGAAGACCAATCAAGTATTTATGTTGTTGAAAGATCGTTTGATGGAGCAACATTCGAATCTGTCTGCATTAAAAATGGTTATGTTGCCCCAGAACAAATGCAACTGATGTATTGTTATACCGATGAAAACACAACTACTTTAGGAGCAATTTACAGAATTAAACAAATCTTTGATGACGGATTGGTGTACATAAGCGACATTAAAAGTGCAAATCCGACAACAGATTTTACACAATATGGTTTATTAAAATAGCAGTGGGTTAGGCTTATAAGAAAGAGGCTGTCTTGAATTTTAAGGCAGCCTTTTAAGTTTACAATAATCTCAAAGAGAAATTTTGCAAAAAAATATATGCACTTTTTTATAATTAAATTTTTTTTTTGTATTTTTGTATTAAATAACCTAAACTTTATCTTATGAAAAATCTCATTTTTTTATTTTCAACTTTCATCATGTTTATGCCATTAATTAGCCATTCACAACCCATTTCGAATGGCAGTTTCGAGCATTGGTCCATAAACAATTATTATTCAGAACCAGACACGTTTCTAACTTCAAATATGCAAGCATATATGAATATTGGAACCGCTAATGTTACAAGAGTAAATGGTATGTCGAGTCCATTTGGTGCAAGGTTAGAAACAGTTTCTAATGGCGTAGACACAATTCCAGGATTAATGCTAATAGGAACGCCCGGAAACGGGACCATTAATGGAGGTCTGTTCTATACAACCAAACCTGATTCGATGATTGGCTATGTTAAATATAATGAACAGTTCCAAGACACTGCAAGTATTATTTTATTTTTTAAAAATAGCGGCGTTATGATTGGGGCTGCGTTTGCAAAATTTCATGATTCTCAAGCAAATTACGTTCGTTTTAGTGTTCCATGTTTTTGGTTTTATCCTACTACTCCAGACACACTGGCTGTATTAATTTCATCTTCAAACCTTGATGGAATAAAAAAGCCAGGTTCTTTTTTTACCATAGATAGCCTCTCTGTTAAAGAAGGAGCATTTACTACCCCTATCTTTAATGGAGAAATGGAATTGTGGTCAGATGTAAGCTCCGAAGATCCCGACAACTGGACCACAACCAATATTGGCTCTGTTTTTTCAGGCAACTTAGCAGTTACAAAATCACTTAATGCTAAAGACTCTCTTTATGCTGTTTCAATAAAAAATGTTCCAACAGTATGGAATGACACATTAGGTTATCTATTAAAAGGAGTTATTGGAAATAACGGTCCTGATGGCGGAATGCCTGTTTCACTAAATCCGTCTAAAGTTACAGGATGGTACCAATATTTTCCTGTAGGATTAGATACAGCCATGGCTGGACTTTTATCCAGCCGTTTTGATGGTATCAATTCCATTAATTTAGATAGCAATATTATTCCTTTACCACCCGTTGGAATTTACACTTACTTTGAAATTCCATTAACTTATAATAGTTGGCCAACAACTGATACTTTAGCAATTCTATTTACATCAGGAAATATAATGAATCAAAACAGCTATGTTGGTCTTGGTAGTGAATTGTTAATAGATAAATTAGACATAGTATATAATCCGGTTGGAATGACTGGTAATAATTTTGGCAATGAAGATTTTGTTGTGTTTCCAAACCCAACGGATAACAATGCGTTCGTTCAATTTAATAGTCCATCAAAAAGCAATTATACGCTTACTATTTTCGATTGTTTTGGACAATTGGTTTCCACGAAAACATATCCACCCAATGCAACCAGCGATATTTACAAAATTGATGTAAGCTCTTACACTTCGGGCATTTATTTATTTAACCTTCAAACCGAAAAAGGAATTATTTCACGCAAAGTTGTGGTGTACTAATAGTACATTTCAAAATAGCTTAAAGCATCGGAGATTAATTTCCGGTGCTTTTTATTTGTATAAGGGTATATTTAAAAAATGTAACTTTGCAAAATAATCAGGAAGCCCTAATGAATAAAACACTATATATCCACAATACACTTACTCGCAAAAAGGAAATTTTTAATCCAATCAATACTCCATTTGTTGGAATGTATGTCTGCGGGCCTACTGTTTATGGCGATCCACACTTAGGTCATGCCCGTCCGGCCATTACTTTTGATTTAGTTTTTCGATACTTAAAATTTTTAAAATATAAAGTTCGTTATGTTCGAAATATAACTGATGTTGGACATTTAGAAAACGATGCCGATTCCGGAGAGGATAAAATTGCAAAGAAAGCATTACTCGAACAGCTAGAGCCGATGGAAGTTGCACAGTATTATATTGATCGCTACCATACGTTTATGGATATGTTAAACGTTCATCGTCCAAGCATTGAACCTCGTGCATCAGGCCATATCATCGAACAAATTGAATTGATTCAAAAAATAATGAACATGGGATTTGCATACGTTCAGAATGGGTCTGTTTATTTTGATGTTGAAAAGTACAATCAAAAATTTCATTACGGCAAGCTTTCAGGACGTATTCTTGAAGATTTGATTTCGAATACCCGTGAGCTTGAAGGACAGGAAGAGAAAAAAAATCCGTTTGATTTTGCACTATGGAAAAAAGCTGAACCAACACATATTATGCGCTGGAATTCGCCTTGGAGTATTGGTTTCCCAGGCTGGCATCTCGAATGTTCGGCAATGAGTACAAAATATTTAGGAAAACAATTTGATATTCACGGTGGAGGTATGGATCTTTTATTCCCACATCACGAATGTGAAATTGCTCAATCAACTGCTGCACTTGGAGTAGAATCGGTTAAGTATTGGATGCATAATAATATGATTACCATTAATGGTCAAAAAATGGGAAAATCATTGGGGAATTTTATTACCCTTGATGAATTTTTTACCGGCAATAACGAATCACTGAGTCAAGCTTACAGTCCAATGACCATTCGGTTTTTTATTTTACAAGCACATTATCGCAGTACATTAGATTTTTCAAATGAAGCATTACAAGCTGCAGAAAAAGGATTAAAGCGTTTGATTGATGGCAGTGAACTTTTGAAAAAGATTACGCCATCAGATAATTCTTCAGTTGATATTAAAGGGTTGGAAGAAAAATGTTTTGATGCGTTGAACGATGATTTGAACAGTCCAATTTTAATTTCTCATCTGTTCGATGTTGTAAGAATCATCAATTCAATCAATGACCGAAAAGAAAAAATAAATGCTATTGACCTCGCAGTATTAAAAAAAATATTTTCTGATTTTATGAACGATATTCTTGGTTTGGAAAATAAAGCATCTTCCTCAAATACTGAATTAGTAAATGAACTGATGGAAGTTATTCTAGACTTACGCCAGAATGCCAAGACCAATAAGGATTACGCCACATCAGATAAAATCCGTGATGATCTTATGAAGCTAAACATTACAATCAAAGACACTAAAGATGGCGCCAATTGGAGCTTTTAATCAAAAATCAAGTATGAAAAATAGTATTTCGCTAATTAGCATTGTTATTGTTTTTGTTTTTATTACTTCATGCAATGGCTGTGGCAAAAAGGATCCGGTAAACGTTGTTGTTAATGATACGATTCCTAAGGTGACTGTACCTGATTTCAATGCAGATTCTGCCTACTCTTTTATTCAACGTCAGGTTGATTTTGGTCCACGAGTTATGGGTAGTAAAGCGCACGAAAATTGTGCTATTTATCTTACTGAGCAATTTAGAAAATACTCAAATGACATAACAGTTCAGCAAGGTAGCGTTCAAACATTCGATGGTAAAACTTTTCCAATAAAGAACATTGTTGCTTCTTTTAATCCTTCAAATGCAAACAGAATATTTATTTGTTCGCATTGGGATTCACGTCCTTTTGCAGATTATGATCCAGATGAAAAAAATCACACAAAAGCCATAGATGGAGCCAATGATGGGGCAAGTGGCGTTGGAATTATTATTGAAATTGCTCGCATACTTAGTGCTAACAAAATCACACTTGGTGTTGACCTAATTTTGTTTGATGCCGAAGACTATGGCCAACCAGAAAAAAGCTCATTTCCTCCTAAAGAAGACACATGGGCACTTGGCTCTCAATACTGGTCAAAAAAACCACATAAAGAAAATTACAATGCCCGTTTTGGTATACTGTTAGATATGGTTGGTGCAGCAAATGCTACTTTTTACATGGAAGGATTCTCTCAATATTATGCACCCGATGTCGTTCGTAAAGTATGGAGTGCGGCTGCTCGATCTGGTTATAGTGATTTTTTTATTAATGAGAATTCTAACGAAATTACCGACGATCATTATTATATCAATAACATAATCAAAATTCCTACCATTGATATTATTCAACACGACATGAGCTCTCCAACTGGTTTTTACAAGAACTGGCACACTACCCACGATGATTTAAAAGGAATTGATAAAGCGACACT
>Ga0172375_10007063_pt1 | contig 15500 bp, 13 predicted proteins | sample LakKiv1m_FD_114537 | JGI IMG/M metagenome (GOLD analysis project Ga0172375, IMG submission 114537) | Freshwater microbial communities from Kabuno Bay, South-Kivu, Congo - kab_092012_11.1m | ecosystem: Environmental > Aquatic > Freshwater > Lake | place: Democratic Republic of the Congo... | reverse complement strand
GAACTGCCGGAGAACCACAAGTACGACCTCCTGCCGGATTATATCGTCTATTCGACCGAGACCGATCCAGACGGATCGAACCACGCCCTCTGTGCCGGGTTCTTCACACCCGGCTGGCAGCTGGATCCGCGCCTGATCACGTTGCAGCTGCCGGAGCCGGCAGCATTCTAGCTCAGCGAATCAAACGCCTCTTTGCCCAGAAAGACAGGGTTCGGGGTTCAGGATCATCATGGGGTAAAGACATGCCGGAACACATCGACTTGACGACGCCGTCCCGATTCTACATATTATAGCCATGAAATATACGTATTCTATTTCGCGGGCACAGAGCAACCTGCCACGACTGGTGCGGGAGACGGCCAACAACGGCGCCGTGGCCATTACGCGGCATGATGAAACCGTGGCATACGTGGTGTCGAAGGAACGGATGGAAGCCATTGTGGAAACGATGGAAATCCTGGCGAATCCGAGCGCCATGCGAGCGTTGCGCGACTATGAGAAGGGGCGGACACGCTTCCATCCCCTTGAGGCCATCGCCGATGAAGGTTGAGCTGGCGGACCAAGTCGTCACATTCGTCCGCTCCCAGGCGCCGGATCCCCGGCGGAAACTGCGTTTGGCGCTCCGCGATCTGGCCTCCGAACGCGGTGACATAAGGGCACTGGAGGGCCCCTTGCAGGGATACCATCGGTTACGGATCGGTTCGTACCGGATCGTATTGGCCTACAGCAGCAAGTCCGGCGCAACGACATGCATTCGCTGTTTGTTCGCCGAGCGTCGCGACACCGTTTACACCGTGTTTACCCGCATGCTGGAACGTCAGCTCCTTGATCCGTAGAAAGAAGAGCCCTTCTGCACCAAACAGGCCACCCTCATCACCGATCCGATACATAATCCGCTCTGTGTATTCTGAAGCGGGATTGACACCGGGCAACACGCGGGGGAATATCCTTTTTATGAAACGTTTGGCGTTCTTCTTCCTGGCCGCAATCTGCGCCACATGCGGTGCCGACGAGTGGGTGGAACGTGCCGTTCCCACCTACCCCATCGGCAACCTGTCCCTTGCCGCGCGCTGGAACCCCGAAGACGGTATCCGCCTGAAGATCGCGGAAAAGACCTCCAACCGCTCGGTTGTCTTCGAGCTGGACTCCCGCAAGGGCCGGGTCAGGCTCTATCCTGAAGAAGCGTTCCCACCGGCCATCGACGCATCAAGCCAGTTCCAGCTGGACGCGTTGCCCGGCACAGACGTGAAACGCGTGCTGGTCACCATGAAGTTCCGGCAGGAGACATGGGCCGTCTACGTGAACGATCGCCCGGTATGCACGCTGACCGCGCCCTTCCTGCCTCCCGTTGTCGCATACCAGCCCAAGAGCGAGATGGTGTCTTCCCGCGGCGACGATGTGCGTTACCAGAAGACCGAAGCCCACATATACAAGCACGACGACTTCCTGAAGCCCGAGGAAGAAACGGCCGAACTCCCGGAGTGGACCACCTGGTCCGGCACATGGAAACTTCACTCAGCCGCAGACAACTCAATTGAACGCGAGAGCATCAAGGCCGATGCGAAGGCCAGGCCGGAATTCGAAAACAGCCCCAACTTCTACAACGTCAGGGGCGCCGGCACGAATGCCTGCATGGTCATGGGACACGAGTTCTACGACTCCTATTCCATGGAGGCCGCGGTCGAAACACGGCCCGGCGAGATGGGCATCGTGTTCCACGCCCGCAACCCGGGCGGCTTCTTTGCATTCACACTGCGGCAACCGGAAGCAGGTAACGAGGTCCGCCTGCATCTCTGGAAGACAGCCCAAAGCAACGCTGCCGAACGTACCGTGCTCGCGGCCGTTGAGACAGAGACTACGCCCCGCCAGTGGGTGAAGCTGCGCGCCGTTACATTCCAGAACAGGGTCCAGTGTTTCATGGACCAGGTGAAGGTGATAGACATGCCGGTTGAGCTTCCCGTCGGAGGCCAGTTCGGTCTGTTCGTCAACGGAACCAACGGGACTCTCTTCGACGATGTCACCGCGGAGGCCAACCACGACCTCGATTTCCTCACGCTCAACGACCTTCGACGCTACACCCTCGAAGAAGACGGCCAGTTCTTTCCCCGCAGGAGGTTCTTCAAGCTCTTCGCGCCGCGCGACATTGGTCAGACACTGGAAGTGCCTTCGTCGGCAGCGGCCCAGCAGCTGGTTCTCGGCTCATTTGCCCACACCACGCACGTGTTCTCGGCCACTTTCGATGCGGACGGTTCCAGGCCAGGATCGGCAGGCCTGCTGACAGGGTGTACACCCGACGGCAACCGGTACCGTTTCATCAGGGGATGGACCCCCACCAACACGGTCTTCATGCTGGTCGGCGCATCGGGGACAAACCACAGCCTCCTTGAATCCTTTGGCCTGGCACGGACCACCAGTCCCCCGCGGGAGGTCTTCACGCTGCTGAGCGACGCGACCGAGCAGGGACAGCTCCGCCTTTACTGCGATGGACGGCTTGTGCTCATCCACCATATGCCGAATGCCCCGGCAGGGGCCTCGGGCCTTTACGTGGGACCCGCCACGACGGCAAGTATCAGCGCCCCCGACTACCGTTTCCGGCGGAAGGACGTCTACAGGAACAGGTTCGAGAAGAACCGGCAGTATGTCGAGGACCCGTACATGCGGCACTGGTCCTCGCCCGAGGGACAGTGGATACAGATGACCAATTCCCTCGTATGGCACAAGGGCGACCTGTTCGGGCGGTTCATGGTCTATCTTCCTTGGATAACCAATACCGAGGTCCACGTGGGCATCGGGGAGACGACCTCCAACGGGGCATTCGTCGTCCGGGCAGCAAACGGTTCCCTGACCTTGCGCGACAGTTCGGGCGCCACGTTGGCAACGGTACCCACGAATCTCATCCACCGTGAAATCCCGGAGACCGTGCTGAACAAGACAAACGCCGTGCCTGAACCCTGGTACAGCCTGCATTACGAGGATCATTGGATGTGGGCCACAAGCGGAACGAACCTGCTCTTCAAGCAGTCCCTGCAGGCGCCTCTTGCCGGGCGACGCATGCGCATTTCCGGTTTTACCACGGAGCAGCTCAAGCACAGCCTCGTTGAAGCGTACAACGTCAAGGACAGCCTCTTTACCGAGTCATTGCACGAGTGGACACAGAACGGCGGCCTGTGGGATGTGGTGAACCGTTTCATGTGCCAGCCCAAGTGGTCACACATGAACGGCGAATCGCGAACAGATCTTGCGGCCATCTGGAACAAGTTCCTGTACAAGGGCGACTTCTGCGTCGAGATGCACGTGGGGACACGGCACGGGTGGTACCAGCGAACGGGCGATTTCAACGTATCGATACTCAGCCGCCAGACTTCGCCGGGCCAGGGATACACCGTGACCTGCGGAGGCTGGGACAACGACAACTCCCAGATGTATACGCGCCTGTACAGGAACGGCGCCCTGCTGGCCGTATCCGACAAGTACCTTGTCCCGCGCCAGAGGGAAGGCGCGCGAAGGCTTTACATCGATCCGCTGCTCCCCGCCGGACGCGATGTCCACGGAGCGTGGTACTACGTCAAGTTCCGCAAGGTCGGGAAGAAACTCGAGTACTCCTTCGACAACGAACCTGTGTTCTCCATCGAGGATCCCGACCCGCTTGTACAGGGGCGCCTCGGCGTGTGGACCTACATGAATTCCATGATGGTGGCCCGCGTCAGGGTTTCCGCAGAGAAGATTGAACCGCTCCCGTTCCCGTTCAAGGTCGTGCCGCCGGACAGCCCGGAAGCCAAACCCTCCTATCCCGCGTCAGCCGCGATCTGCCGGTACGCGATCAAGGACGGTTGCCCGCTCATGATGATGCTGCCGGAAATGTGGACCGTCGAGGACACCGTGGGTCGGTCGGTCCTGCATTGGCATGAAGCCGCCGGCAAGGGACCCTACTTCGAACTCAGGAACTCGCTCGGAAGCGGACCGATGACAGCCAGGCCCCTCACTGCCCTTGTGCCATATCCCGTTTTCGCGGGGTGGCGATTCGAGGTGAAGCGCACCGTGGGCGCCAGGTTCAATTTCAACTACTCCGCGGGCCGGATACAGCCGGAGAAGGGATACCAGCCGGAACGTTTCTTCTTCCACCGGATCACCGGCGCTGATTTTCCCGGCAGGCAGTATTTGCAGACAGGCGCAACGGACGTACCCGCGTCAGCCGTCACCGGCATGAACTGGCACGCCGCCGGGCAATGGACACCCGTGACCGTGTGGTTGCCGGCCGACGAGCTGAAGGGGTTCATCGCGGACACCGGTCTCCTGATCCGGGCGGAAGGATTCGGAAACCTCCAACCCAGTTTCGTCGCGGAAGGCCTCGAGGGCAACGCGCCGGGTGAAGCTTACGCTGTGAGGAACTTCACGGAGATCCGCATGGCTCCGCCGGTGCTCACACCGTCGAACGCGGCCGCACGACCCGACGCAATCCATGTGCTGTCCGAGGACATGAAGACGATACTGACCCGTGCCCGGGACATTGAGCCGGTCCAGACATGGGCAACGGCGCTCACGAATACCGGCCTGATAGAGGCAAACGTCGTCATGGCCGGACAGGGCGCAACGGTATGCCAGGACATCGCGTGGATCCGGTTGCCGGTCTCTTTCCCCGTGGCATGCACATGGAGCCGGGCGATTCCGGACGCGGTTGTGGTTGCCGCTCCCCTGCCCTACCCGGAACGCCGCTTTGATACCGCCAGCGTCGTGTTCGGTTCGGGCACAACCGAGACACTTCAGTGGACTGGCCTTGTGCGCCGCACCATGTCAGTGCTTCGCTATGATCCCCCGCGGGAGATCGACGGGCTGAACCGGTTCACCGTACGCATTCCCATGCCGGAGACACTGGTACGCCAGAACCCGGACTTCCTCCCCGTCTCTATCCGATCAGGCACAAACAGCTGGGATTTCAAGCTGCAATGGAAGGAACGACCTGCAGCAGGCGGGCCTGTTCTCCTGGCCGTCCGCGGAAACAGCCTGTTCCACGAAAGTTTCGAACTCCAGTCATTCCCGCCTGAGCTTGCGCGTTCGCAGGGCATGGTCATCAGGGGCCCGGACAGTCGTCATGGTTACTACCTCACTGTTGACAACGCAGGTCAGCAGCAGCGTCTTAACACGCGGTTCACCTTCCCGGTGGCAATGGAAGTGCCCCGCTTCCCGCTCGTCCAGTTCCGTTACCGTGCGACCGGCATGGCCTTCATCACTCTCAGTCTCGATCAGCGCATGGATGCCAGGCTCAGCGAGGAGTTTGGCCAGGCTGTCGCCGTCAGGGCGCCTCTCCCATTCCAGCTGGACGGCCAGTGGCGCACATGGCAGGGCTTCGCTTCCGATGCCTGCCGTAACCAGCCGCTCACCACGCGGAAATTCGCCGCCCAGAATGTCTCCTTCGGATCAAGGAACGGCGCCGATCGGACCGGCCTGTTCACGAAATGGGACTTCGATGAACTGACAATCGGACCGGCTGTGTCACATAGCGAGCAATTGGCTTTTGCGCCGTGGTATTCCGATGCCGACGGCGTGAAACAGGTGTTCATGGCCCTGCATGCCGGGTGGACAGCCCATGACGACCTTTCGCCGGACGATGCAAAAGCGATCAAATGGGCGGAGATCCCCAACGAGAAATCGACGGTTCCGGACATCAAGACACTCCCCGAGGGTCCCTGCCAGCTGTTCCTCAAGGCGATCGACACTACGGGCATGGAATCCACTGTGGCCAGCTTCCCCTTCCTGGTGGACCGGCTCCCGCTGGAAAGCCAGTGTGCTTTCATTGCCACAAACGGACCCGCGTGGAACGCGAGCGCACTGCAAGTCACCGTGAAGAACGGCGGAGGGGCGCCGGTCGACCTCGCCGGCGTCTGTTTCCAATGGAACGACAAGAAGGTCCCCCTGCCGGATCCTCTTGGCTCAGTGTTCGACCATAGCGCGGAGCGCGACTCCTTCTTTCTTAACTGGCCGCACATGTTCCGCGAGCAGCTCAACCAGACGGAAGACGGCGATACCAACATCGTGGTCGTGTCCGGCCTGCAGGATGGCGCCGGGAACGCCTCCCCGGATCTGCGTATTCCGTGGGTAACCGACTACGAATCGGACACCAACCCTCCCACGCTTCTTGACCCCGTTCTGCCCAGCAACATCCTCTGGTGCAGCGGCTGGGAAATAGGCGAAGGCAGGCAACCCCAGTTCATACCCCTGCACGGCGGGAAGATGGAATTGACGCGAAAGCCGGGCGAGGAACCCTACCTTGCCGTCGACGCCGTGAAAAACAATGCTTCCGTGGCGTTTCGCCCCGGGAACATCAAGTGGTACATCGATGAGTATCCTCTGCTCGCCTTCCGTATTCGGCGCCCCAACCTGATGCCCAAGGACAGTGCGCAGATAGACCTCGTGATCGATTTCGGGGCGCCGAACACCTTCGTCATCCCGCTGGCCGAACCGGGAAAGAAGAAGAACAAAAAGAAGCTCTACCTGGCGGAGCCAATTCCCTGGCGCTCGAATACCTGGCATTCCGTGATGCTGGACCTCTCAAGTTTCCTGAGACAGAACGTCGAGACCGGAAAGCTGGACGTGATCCTCGGGACAAATCCGCATGGCCGCGAGACGGATCCGGAAAAGAGGAAGAAGATGCTGCCGGTGAAGGAAATGGCCCTCCGCATGCAGAACGCGAAGGATTCGGGCCCCGTTCACCTGCAAAGCGTGTTTGTTTTCGCGCCGTTCAGGTCCAACGATACCGTCCGCATGAACGCATTTGACGTGAGCGGCATGGCGGGCGTCACCTGGGAATGCGAAAAGATAGCATCGACAAGCGACATATCCCCGGCCAACCTCGCGCTGCAGGACCACGAGAGCGGCTGGATCCTGCTCAGAAACCGGGACAAGGCCGGAAATCTTTCGATTCCCTTCCGCTTCCCGCTGTTCAGGACGCCGCCCGCTGCACAGTCAAACGCGACGGCTGCGGCCACACAGGGTAAATGACCGTGATAACCAGGGTCAAGATACCGGTGATTGATGCCAACATTGATGAAGTGACGGTCATCAAGTGGCTCTGCCGTGAAGGCGACACCGTCCGGAAGAAACAGCCACTGGCCGAGATGACCACCGAGAAGGCAGCTTTCGAATTCGAGTCGCCCCGAGCAGGTGTGTTGCGCCAGATCCTTGCGCCCGAAAAGAGCGTCATCCCGGTCGGTTTCGTTTTTGCCCTGATCGGCGATGCCGGGGATGAACTGCCCGACGTATCCGAACACAACCGCTCAGTGCTGGAAAAGCACAGGCAGGGCGGAGGCACGGTTGTCGCGCGGAAGCCTCCACCTGCCGGATCCGGCGATTCCACCGCGGTGCGCGCAACACCGGCAGCGCGACGCCTTGCACGGGAGATGGGCATTGATCTTGCCGCCGTGCATGCGAAATTCCCGGACGGCATCATTGACGGAGCAACGGTCAAGCGGTTTGCGGAGGAGAAGAAGTGAGCACAGAAGATGTAGCCGCCCCGCTCTGTCGGGGCGTTCCGGACACGGCGGCTGAGCGCCGTGGCTACAATCCAGAGGAAAGGGCGAAAGCACTCTCCGGCAGGGTCGCCCTTGTCACCGGCGCGTCCCGCGGCATAGGCCGCGCAATCGCCCTTGCGCTCGGCAGGGCAGGCGCCGGTGTTGCCGTCAATTACCGCAGTTCCGTCGAACCTGCAAAGCAGGTTGTCACCATGATCACCGGGGCAGGATCAAAGGCCATAGCCGTTCAGGCCGATGTATCGAACCAGGAAGAAGTGAACCGCATGGTCGCCACGGTGAACGAGTCTTTCGGACAGATTGACATCCTCGTGAACAATGCCGGTATCGTGCAGGACAATCTCCTGACATTCATGAAGGACGAGGAATGGTCAAATGTCCTCGACACCGACCTCAAAGGAGCTTTTCTCTGCACCAAAGCCGTTGCCAGGCACATGGCAAAGCGCAAGACAGGCCGTATAATCAACATTGCCTCCGACGCTGGACTGACCGGCGACATGATGCGGGCCAATTACTCGGCCGCCAAGGCCGGGCTGCTCGGCCTCACCAAGACCAGTGCCCGCGAACTGGCCGCGTCCGGCGTCACGGTCAACGCAGTCTCGCCGGGCCTGGTCGAAACAGACATGGTTTCCGGCATGGCGGACGCCCGCCGGCAAAAGCTGCTCCAGGCAATCCCCATGGCGCGATTCGGGAAACCCGAGGAAGTCGCATCCGTCGTTCTCTTCCTGGTGTCGGACGCCGCTGCGTACATCACCGGCGAAGTTGTCATAGTCGACGGAGGCCTGTACACGCGATGAGACTGGTGGTCACAGGCATGGGAGTGATCTCGCCTGTCGGGAACGGCGTGCCGGCATTCTGGCAGGCATTGTGCGACGGCAAATCGGGTATCCATCCCATTGCCGGCTTCGACACAAAGGACTTGCCCTATTCCCGCGGCGGAGAGGTGAAGGACATACCTGCCACCCGGGGCATGGCGTTTCCGGGCGCGTGCGATAACGGCACACGATTCATGGCCGCGGCCGCCGCGGAAGCGGCGGCAGACGCCGGGCTGACATCGGCACCGGAGCTTCATCCCGACTTCGGCATAGTGCTGGGCTCAAACTTCGGAGGAACCGCACCCGTCGAACGCCTGATGGGTTTCACCACCGGCCGTCTTCCCCGGCCGGGGTCTGACTCACTGACGGAGTTCTCGTTCATGCGGTGTGCCGACTATGTTGCCCTGTTACTCGGTTCAAGGGGACCACGGGTGGTACTGTCACTCTCGTGCAGTTCCGGGACAGCTGCCCTTGCCCACGCCGCTTCACTCATTCGGGAGGGGCACGCCGCATGGGTATTGGCCGGCGGCTACGATTCGCTGAGCCGTTTCGCATTCGCCGGCCTCAGCGCGTTGCGCACGATGACAAAGGACGAGATCCGCCCGTTTGACAAGCGCCGGGAAGGCACGCTCTTCAGCGAAGGCGCGGGCGCAGTCATCCTTGAGCGGCTCGACCATGCACTTGCGCGCGGAGCCAGGATCCACGCGGAATTCCTCGGCGGGGCCATGAACAACAATGCATTCCACATGACGGCACCCGACAAGAACGGGGAAGGTACGGCGGCCGTCATGCGGGCCGCCATCGAGGACGCAGGCATCCAGCCCGATGCCGTGGATCACGTCAACGCCCACGGGACCGGAACCAAGTACAATGACGTCGTGGAGACCCAGGCGGTCAAGGCGGTGTTCGGGCAACGCGCCGGTCGGATTCCGATCAATGCCATCAAGTCAATGACCGGTCACATGATGGGCGCCGCAGGGAGCGTCGAGGCGATCGCGTCCGTCATGACAATCCGCGACGGGGTCATCCCGCCAACCATCAACTACGGCGAACCGGATCCTGAATGCGACCTCGACTACGTGCCGAACGTTGCCAGGAAGTCTCCCGTGCAGGTTGTCCTGTCCAACTCCGCCGGAATCGGCGGCAACAACGCGGCGGTTGTATTCGCCGCATACCAATCCGGAGGCGGAAAATGAGCCGGCGCGTGGTCATAACCGGCGTCGGTCCCGTAAGCGCAATCGGCACGGGTCGCGATGCTTTCTCCGCCGCCATCGTCGCCGGCAAGAGCGGGATCATCGTGGAGAAAGACCTCCCGTCCCCCAACCCGCCAGGTTCGCACCGGTATGCGCCGGTGAAGGACTTACGAGTTGAAGAATACCTTGAGAGTCCCAAGGCCTATCTCGACAGGTCATCCCAGTTTGCCTTTGCTGCAACCGCACTGGCGCTGGAAGATGCCTCACTGGACCCGACACCGGACATGGGCATTGTGCTCGGCACCGCGTTCGGCAGCCTGGAGACCATGACAGTCTTCTTCGATGGTTTCCTGGAAAAGGGGCCCCGGTTTGCCAAGCCGTTCCTGTTCCCGCATGCGTATGCCAACACGGCGATCAGCCTGCTGGCTATCGAATACGGGCTCAAGGGATTTCACCTCAGCCTCGCTTCGGGTTTCATATCCGGCGCCGCCGCGGTTGCGGAGGGTTTTGAGCAGGTCAGGAACGGCAGGTCGGCCGTTGTCCTCGCGGGCGGATACGAAGCCCTGAGCCCGGCGCTGCTGCACGGACTCCGGCTTGCCGGATGGACGGGTGATGTAGCCGGGGTCGATGACCCCGGCCATCTGGCACCCGGCGAAGGAGCAGCTGTGCTGGTCCTTGAGGATCGCGAGCATGCCCTTGCCCGCAAGGCGCGGGTCCTAGGCGAAATCACCGGGGTCGGGTTGAGCGGTGACATCGCGGATGCCTTGCGTGCCGCGATGGGTACAAGCAGTACCCCACCAGTGGTCTGCGCCGCTGCGGACGGGCTGCCGGAGGTGGACAAACCGGAGGATCTGGCCCTGCATTCCTGTTTCGGCAAAGCGGCCCCGGCGGTTGTCCGGGCCCACAAGAGACTCTTCGGCGAGACCTTCGGCGCCGGCGGGGCGCTGGAGGTGGCCGCGGCGATTTCCCTTCTCGGCGCACAGAAGGCCACTAGTGCCCTCGTGAACTCCGTCGACCCCGGCGGCAGCGCAGTGTGTCTCTTCCTGACAGCATAGTACCACCTCCGATCAGTTCGCGCGGCCCTATCGACAAAGATGGAATACAACTTGCGGAGAGATCCCCGGAATGGTACCGTCTTACCAGTAAGATGCTGAGGAGGGTATATGCAGACACTCGCGACAACTCGAATGTCCTCAAAAGGACAGGTGGTAATTCCCGAAGGCGTGCGTAACCGGCTGGGCCTTGAGCCCGGAGTCCAGTTCGTGGTCGTTGGAGAAAACGGCATCGTTATCCTGAAGACAATCCAGCGCCCTTCGATGGCTGAGTTTGATGGTCTCGTCCGTGCGGCGAGACTGCAAGCCAGGAAAGCCGGCATGAAGCGAAGCGACATCAGCGCGGCCATCGCACGCGTACGAGGACAGAAGTGAGACTAGTAATTGACACCAATGTCTTCGTATCAGGAGTGTTCTTCTCCGGCCCCCCGCACGATATCCTCAACGCCTGGAGGCGCGGCATAGTGGAGCTTGTCATTTCGGCGGAGATTCTGGCGGAATATCAGGCGACGGGAGACAGGCTTTCAACAGACTTCCCCGGCGTGGCCCTGAATCCATGGCTTGAGCTGGTTGCTGCCGCAGCAACGGTAGTGCATGCCCCGCCCCTGCCGGAGCGAGTCTGTTCCGACCCCGACGACGACAAGTTCCTGGCGTGTGCTCTTGCCGGCAAAACTCGTCTCATCGTTTCCGGCGACAAAGCCCTGCTCACGACATCAGGATTCAAGGAAATCACAGTCTTGACTCCACGCCAGTTTGTTGATGCCTACCTGGCATAGCCGGTCGAGATAGCATGACGGAGAAAGACGGCTCAGCGAAGCTTCGCCCTCCAGTTTCCGCGGTAATCGCCTACCTACCGATGAAGGGCGAGGCTTGCCGAGCCGTCGCCGCCCCCGCGGGATAGGACGAGACTTGCTTTTCTGAACATCACGCGTATTCTGATTTCTACAGTAGGGAGACTACCTACATGCCCGTTCACGCGGGAATTGTGAACGTTGGTCTATAGTAGAGTTGGCTGAAAGATGATGATGCAGTTGATGTGGACAACTTGGTTCCTTCCCCTGCTTGTCGGTGTCATTTGGTTTGGCGGGTGCATTTTGGATTTCTGTTTCCTGCGTCCACGAAAGGGTAAGAAAACATCCTGGGTGGAGATACTGATCGCGATCTTTGTCGGAACATTTCTTGTCTCGGCAATGATCCCCTCCGTGGACCATTTTCGATCACATCGATCGAGATCAGACAAGAAGGAAAGCACAGCCAACACCACATCGGAAGGTATTCATCAACCCGCGGACGGGTCGCCGAAACCTTCAATGTGAACGTTAGCTGCTAAGGAGATGATGACGCCGCCGTCATGACGGCGGCACCCCGGGACCACCGTATACCCACAGGATCCATCCTGTTCATCCTGTCCAATTTCCCCTCTTCCTGATACTGGCATGCAAATCAGGGTTTGACAAAGCGTGCCGCGTGGTCCGGAATATCTTCTGACCATGCAGACAGATCGCAAAGTGCTCTTGGCGGCATATCGCCGCATGCTGCTCATACGCTGCTTCGAGGAAGCAGTCGAAAAACTGTTCCGCAAGGGACTGGTGAAGGGCACCGCGCATCCGGCTATCGGCCAGGAAGCCACCGCCGTCGGTGCGGCACTGGCCCTTCGCAAGGGCGACTACGTCACCAGCACCCACCGCGGGCATGGCCATTTCATCGCACTCGGCGCCGACCCGCGCCGCATGATGGCCGAACTTTTCGGCAAGGAGACCGGCTACTCCCGCGGACGCGGCGGCAGCCAGTTGATGGCCGACTACCGGCTCGGCTTCCTCGGTTCCAACGGCATCACGGGGGGCGGGATACCTTTCGCAACCGGCGTTGGATTGTCCATCAAGTCGCGCAGCACACGCCAGGTGGCGCTCTGTTTCTTCGGCGACGGCGCTGCCTGCCAGGGCGCATTCCACGAATCCCTGAACATGGCCGCCCTGTGGCGCCTCCCGGTGATCTATCTTTGCGAGAACAACCAGTACGCCATGTCCACTCCCGTCCGCGACACGATTGCCGGCGGCCTGATCGCCGCGAGGGCAGATGGCTACGGGATCCCGGGCGTGCCCGTTGACGGGAATGACGTCGTCGCCGTGCGCGATGCGGTGGCGCAGGCGTGCCGACGTGCCCGCGCCGGGCAGGGCCCCACGTTGCTCGAATGCATCACGTACCGCCTCTCGGGCCACTCCAGGGGTGACATGTGCAACTACCGGCCGGCACATGAACTCAAGGAATGGTCGAAGCGCGATCCCATCACACGGATGACAAACTGCCTGAAGAAGGCCGGCGCACTGAGCCCGGACGGTGACCGCCGGATCCGCGCCGACGTGCGCAGGGAAATCAGGGAAACGATCACCTTCGCGCGACGGAGCCCGGATCCAGACCCCGCAACACTCACGGAAGGAGTTCTTGCGTGAGAGAGATATCCTTCACACAGGCGTTGCGTGAAACTCTCGCGGCAGAAATGCAGCGGGACAAGCGCGTCCTGCTCATGGGAGAGGATATTGCCGCCTATGGCGGGGCCTTCGGCGTTACCCGGGGTCTCGTTGACCGCTTCGGGCCGGAACGCGTCGTGAACACCCCCATTTCGGAACTCAGTTTCGTCGGCATGGCAGTCGGCGCCGCGCTGACCGGTATGCGCCCCGTGGTTGAGATAATGTTCATGGACTTCATCGCGTTGGCCATGGATCCGGTCATCAACATGGCCGCGAAACTGCACTACGTGTTCGGCAAACAGGCGAAATGCCCTGTTGTCATACGCACCGCCTGCGGTGCGGGCCGCGGGTATGGGCCTACTCATTCCCAGAACCTGGAGGCATGGTTCACCCATGTCCCGGGCCTGCAGGTCGTCGCCCCGGCATCGGCGGCTGACGCAGCCGGACTTCTCACGACAGCCATCCGCGGCAGCAACCCTGTCCTGTTCCTTGAGCACAAGATGCTCTACGGGACAAAGGAGAACGTACCCTTCGAGGAGGGGGACCAGTCCCCCCTGCCCTTTGGGCGGGCGCGCCTCACGCGGGAAGGCGGCGACGTCACGATCATCGGCTGGTCGTGGATGGCGCACCAGGCTGCGCTGGCGGCGGATGAGCTCCTTTCCCACGGCATAAAGGCCGATGTGGTTGACTTGAGGACTCTCGTGCCGCTTGATGCGGACGCCATTGCGGCGTCAGTGCGCAAGACGGGCCACGTCCTGATCGTCGAGGAAGCGCCGGGGACCGGCGGGTTCAATGCCGAAGTTGCGTTCCGTGTTTTCGAACAGGCGCACGAGTACCTCGACGCGCCGATACGGAGGCTGACCGCGCCGGACAGTCCCGTGCCGGCCAGCCATGTTCTCGAACAGGCCTGGATGCCGGGCAGGGCTGGGATTGTCAGAGCCGCAAGGGAACTGGTCGGGCGGTAGTACCTGGTGCGAGAGCGTGCGAGACGATGCTGTAGCCGCGTCCTACTTGTAGCCGCCCCGCTCTGTCGGGGCGAAAAAAAGACGCGGCGACAGAGCGCCGCGGCTGCAAAGTGTTCTGAAGGGTTCCAAGTAGTGGAAGACGACCCCAAACGGGCGCAGAAGAGAGAAGAAGTTTCATGGCCTCGGTTAGCACATCCATTGTCGTACTGACTCACAACAAGCTCGCCTGTACGAGGATCTGCCTGCCAACCCTCCTCGAAACGCCCGGGCAGGACTGGGAACTGATCGTCGTTGATAACGGGTCGACGGACGGAACGCGCAAGTGGTTGGACAGATTCAGGGAACGCTGTGCCGGAAAAGGCATTGCGATGAGAGCCATCCATAACCACGGGAACACAGGCTGTTCCACTGCGCGAAATCAGGGCGCCGCGGAGGCCTCCGGCAACAAGCTGGTCTTCCTCGATAACGACGTGGCCCTGCGCAGCAGGTCCTGGTTGCAGCAATTGACCGGGCGGATGGACGCAGGCCGGAAGATCGCAGTTGCCGGCCCCAAGCTGGTATATCCCTCCCCTCCCTATCCGATCCAGTGTGCCGGGGTCGGGATCTCGCGTACCGGCCGGGTGCTGTTCCGCGGCAGGGGTGAACCGCGCGGGTCAGCGGAATTCAATGCCGAGATCGACGTGCAGACGCTCGTCAGTGCGTGCTTCATGTTTCGGAGGGACATATTCGAGAAGGCCGGCGGCTTTGACCCGGCATTCAATCCCGTTGAGTTCGAGGACTTTGACCTTTGCTACCGGGCCCGGTCGCTGGGCTACAGCGCGCGTTACGTTCCATCCGTCGAGATGTACCACCTGGAGAGCGTAACGACCGCCGGGACGCCATCCCTTCCCAACACCGCACTCGTCATAAGGCATGGGCTGCTGTTCAAGAAACGATGGAAGCACATGTTCGAGAAGGAAGAGGGGCCGCCGGACCATGAGACACGCTGGCGCCGCATCCCCCCGACAAGGCTTGACTCGGTGGGTACGCTTCCGCTAATCGAGTGACGGAGGTTGGAAGATGACAGACCGCATTGAAGACCGCCTGAAAAAGATGATCGTGGAAAGGCTGTTTCTCAAGATAGCCCCCGAGGCAATTGAGGAGGACAAGTCCCTCATTGATGCCTACGGCGTTGATTCGGTCAGCCTCCTCGAGCTCGTTGTCGGCATCGAAGAGGAATTCGGCATCCAGATCGGCGATGACGATTTCCACGTTAAGCACTTTGAGACCGTCGTTGCCCTGGCCGAGTTTGTCCGCAGCAAACTGCCGGCATAGGACGTATCCCGTGATCGCCATGACCGGAACCATCGAACAGGCAGGCTTCATAGAGACCAGCACTGACCGCCTCTTCTCAACCACGCACATGCCGGCCGGTCCTGCCCTGGGACAGGTACTTGTGTGCGCCCCCTTGTTCGAGGAACGCAAGGCGGCGCACAGGACACTGG
>Ga0172375_10007059_pt1 | contig 15505 bp, 15 predicted proteins | sample LakKiv1m_FD_114537 | JGI IMG/M metagenome (GOLD analysis project Ga0172375, IMG submission 114537) | Freshwater microbial communities from Kabuno Bay, South-Kivu, Congo - kab_092012_11.1m | ecosystem: Environmental > Aquatic > Freshwater > Lake | place: Democratic Republic of the Congo... | reverse complement strand
TTTTTTTATTAACTTAGACGCGTAACGTGTAGTTGGCACGTGCGCCGAAAAAAGTGAAGACTGTGCCGGCAGCAGCATCGACGACGAGTTTCAGGAAGAAAGCAGCAGCATCATCGACCCACTCGGGGGTGGTGAGGGTGACCGTCATAACATGATCGGTGTCCACCGCGAGACGTTCGGCAGCTGTGTCGTGGCCGGCGTCGCAGGTTGTGGTGACTGCAGCGCCGGTGATGGCTGTATCATCCGCACCGAGAGCCATTTTTTCCAGCTCCACTGTGGCGAAGTCATCGGCTGCAGCTGTGCCGATCGCATAATAAACATCAATGCTTTTCAGTTTTGCGCCTTTGTAAGATGAATCATTGGAGGGGATCGGGATCGGGATCAATGTGGTAAAAGCTGCATCCCCTGCACTGCGTGCAGATTTCATCAGGTTTGAAGCTTCAGAGACGGTCCAGGTGCCGGCAGAGTGTTGAAACTCTGAGGGAAAGATGAACTGGCTCATGTGTGTGTCATTTACATAACCCATAATTATTAACTCCTTTTCATTTTTTGCTGTTTACCTCCTCCCCCGACGCCTTACGGGGGAGGCGTAGGAGGGGGAAGTTTTGGATTCTTGTCTCTTTTATTTGGACCCCTCCCCTACGCCCCTCCCCACTTTGTGGGGAGGGGATAGGAGAACTTAGGCAACATTCGACTTGTGCAAAGGCCTGAAATCAGTGACCCAGCACGCGTGGAAGTGGCGCACCTTGAGGCGGTGTTCGTCGGTCATGAACACTGCAGGGCTGAGACTGTCGCCGGCAATGAAGATCTCGGGCATGATGCCGAAGCGTTCGCCGATATAGATCGAGGGGGCGATGAGCGGATCGCAAACCGCTGCCCAGTCGGTGGCATCAGTCCATTCAGGAACGATTACCACGTCCCCGGGCTCCCCGCGCTGCATGTTCTCGCTGTAGATATTGGCCGCATTTTCGAGGGTGGGGTAAAGGATCTTCATGGCTGTGAGCTGCAGGGCGCGAGGCACCACGCAGAAGCGCGGATTGATGGCCATTTTGGGACCAGTGCCGTAAACGCCGGCAGCGTTCTTGATGAGCATGGGCTGGTCGTAGATCGCCTTTGAGACCACTTCCCACTCAGCAGCAGCCAAAGCTGTAGTGAGCAGGTTAGCATGCCCACCGGCTGTGGTTACGGCAGTGGCATTGAACAAAGCTCCGGAGTCGGCCATGGTGGGGCCGACCGCTGAATTGGCAGTGAAGATAGCCGCGACCAATGCGGAGATCTTGCGCAAGCCGGCAGCTGCCAATTCTCGGGGATAAGCCGCAAGTTTGCGGGTCTCGTCGCGGTCGATCAGCTCAAGCGTCAGCGGGATATAGCCTCCGTATTTCACGAAGTCCGCTGTTTCGGGGCTGTCGCCAACCACCAGCTCGGTATATTCCGCGCCTTCGGCCACGGTGGGCAGCGTGCCGACCGTGCCGACCAGGGTGCCGGTGATGCTTTGCAATGATCCGAAGTGCTCAACGCGTGAGATTCGGGTCCACCAGTCATAGCCGGCTTTGCCCAGCTGGTCCCAGGTATTGACCACGATCTTGTTTAAAGCATTCTTCACCAGGCCGGTGAAGTCTGAGGTGGTGGCAAACTGGACGCGCTCGGGATTGAAACCACCGTGCAGGTCATAGTCGCCAGTGAGCATGAGATAAAGCTCACGGATGCCGGACAGTTTTTCAGCTTTGAGATTTTTCAAACCTTCATCACGCGGAGCGCCCAGCAGATCGTCAGCTGCAGCCTGCAGCTTGTCGCGGGAATCAAAGACGCTATGGATGCGCGGGCCATTGACCGCAGATGCACCAGTGAGCTCACTGATAAGAGAACGCGTGTCCTCAATGGCGCTGGTCAGTTCTTCGGCTTCGAACAGTTTGCCGGAGAACTGCTTGCGAACTCTTTCGGCTGCGGGCGTCGGCAGCTTGGAGGCAGAGATGGCACTTTCTAAAAACTGCTCGCACATCTGCAACCTCAGCGCGCGCGCCTTTTCGGCTTCGCTTTCAAGGTCGGACATATGACCCTGAATTTTGGTCAGGGATTCGACCGCTTTCTTGTCGGTCTCGATACTTTGCTGCACCCTTTCGATGGTCGGAAGGGTCACCTGTTCAGGCGTTTGTTCTTGTAGATCTTCTTGAATCTTTGGCATATTTTCTCCTATCATTTTCTTTTGGTAGATCTCTCTGATAAATTCCCCGCCACGCGCGGGATTGACGACCAGATCCACGCTAAAAACGCGCGTGATCTGCTGCACTTCTTTGCCTTTGGCTGTGAACATGATGTCCGCTGAGAAGCCGACATCGGGCTTGACCGATTCGGAGGCACTCCCTACGGGATACTGCGTAAGGAATTGCTTACCCATTTCAGTGAGCACGGCAGCTGCAGGACCAAAGGGCTTTAAGTGCAGCTTGATACCCTGGGCTTTTTCATCCCATTCGGGAGAATGGCACACACCGGCAAGGTCATGAACGGACGACCCGAACCAGTGATGATCGATGAACGTATGCACACCATCCCATAATGAGACCGATCCATTCAAGGCAGCAGCTGAGAACTTCCAACCGTTGCCCTCACCTGCAGTAATGGCAAGAATCTCGAACTCGCCCTGTTCATTGACCGAGGTGGCTTTTAGATTAATTCTTTGTTTTGATTCGTCCATAAATATTTCCTTTCATCCCCTCTGTGCTGTTTGCCTGAGACAAACGCACTTCGGGGACCTTCGCACCCTGCTCTTGCAGGGCGCTTCGGTCTGGCATAAATTCCTTTCTTTTCACAATTATTTAGAATCGATAAATGCGATAAAGATTGTCATAAATATAATAACCAATAAAAAAATAAAAATAAGATAATTTGTTAAACCTGGCATTAATTTCTTTTGCTCCATCTGCTGCAGTGAAACTTCTTGATCAAGGTTTTATCCAGATACCTAACTGGAGTATCGGGATCAGAGCAGAAGACGCTGCTATCGCGCTTATATAACCAGAAGCAATCCCTGCATGATCTGCTTAAAGCACCAGGGCTAAGCTCGATATGGAGAATGATCCAACGCAAACCGAGAAGAAGATTGATAAACACAATTAGTTTGATCAGTTGATCAGTGAGCATGATGCCTTAATCAGTAAGGTTCTTAATCGTCTTATCTTTCTCCGGTTCAAGCTTTGGCGCAGAGGGGTCAAAACCTTTTACCTTAGGGACCCCAGTAGTATTAACTGCAGGCGGTTTGCCCTGGCTGCCTTTCTCAGCTGCAGCGCGTTTTAACATTTCGTCAGCGTCAATGGTCTCGCCAAAGAAACGGTAGATCAGGCGCAGGATCTCGTCGTTGGTGATAAGCTGGCGGTCTTTCAGATCGTCCAGTACGCTGATGATGTAATAGGCAGCCTGAGCCAGTGAAGCATTATCCCGGCTCGAGATATCTGCACCAGTAATAGAAAATCTAATTTCATTAGATAATTTCTTATCAAATTTAGAACGTCTGTTCAAAACAACCGCAAGCAGATCTTCCATGACCCACACAAAATGACCCTGACGCTGCTCAAAATGGCGGTAAGTAGGACCGCCCGCTTCTTCGGCGGTCGTACGCGTGGCAGATTCAGGTTCAGCTAAAAAGTGCAGGGGCATACCTGCACCTGCAGAGATCATCTTTTTGAGCGCAAGCCCGTCCTTTTCTGCGTCTCCGCTTTCCAATCGCGGATGAATGGCGCTCCATTTCTCGTTCTCGTCAGCCACCAGGATCGATCCTGGCTGCGGTGGGTTGGAATTGAGCGCGGTCTGGCGCGCCTTGCGCGCGGTTTCGCTGGTGAACTTGGCAGAGACAACATAAAGAAAAGCATTACGATACCGGTTCAGCCGGGCGCGGTCTTCGAGCCATGCAGAATATCTGGACAACCATTTCAGCAGGGGAGCAAGGTCGGGCTCGCCCCACTGCGCGCCCGCTGGCCGGTTGATGGAATAGTGCAAAATTACAGGCTTTTGACCATCGTCCGAAAGCGGATCGTAGGCGGGGAACACCTGCCCCTCGAGCTGGTCCAGGGAGGCCTTGAGCTTGAAACTGACCGGCTGCTCTATGTCGTTGGATTGGCTGAAGATCTCTTCCACTTCGGAAGCCGGCAGGACCCGAACATAGGACATACCTGCCTGGTCAGTTGAAAGCAGGATGAACAAATTGCCAGTACGGGTGAGCTCGTCACACAGCTCGGCCAGTCTGACCGGCATGTGATTCAAGCGATGGTTCCAAAATTCTGAAAAGAATTTTGAAGCTCCGGCGTGTTTGCAGTTGATAGTTAGCCCCCCGCCGACAACATATTGACTGGTGAGCTCCACGATCCGGCGCGCGAGCGGATTGGTGCGCCAGGCTTCGAGGGACTGCGCGAGGATCTCCGCGCGGTCGTAAGTGTAACGGTCGCGGTCGGACTGCGTGGCTGAGCGTGTGCCGATCAGGAAAGAACTTTCGTTCTCAACGACCGCGAGCGCGGAGCGAACGGCTGCCGAAATGCGTTTTTCGAATAAACTGTCAAATAAACCCATGTGTTAACCTCTTTTTTTTAACCACAGATAACTTTCACCCTCACCCCTGCCCCTCTCCCCTTTGGGGAGAGGGGGAAAGATCGCAGGAACAAGGGGCGAGGGAGCGCATAAAACCGCAGTGAGGGACGAACGTTTTGTGGTTTTTGCGCCTTGCCCGAACCCCGTACCCTGATTAACAAGCATTACTGCACCTTGAATCCTGTCAGAAAATTCTCAATATTCTTCACGCGTGAGCCCACGAGATCGATTTCTTTTTGCAGATAGGCAGTATCACTGCCCCCACCTGTAGGAGGATTTTCGGCGATATCGCCGTTTTCACCCCCACCTGTGGGGGTGATGCCTGCCAGCTTGTCGAGATCTGCCTGACTGCCATTGAACCAGTTGAGATCAATGCTTTTGCTCTCGGCCCCGAACTTAAGTCCGTCACCTGTGGCAGAGTGCTGCCAGAAGGACCAGGGCTTTTGATCGCTTTTCCATGGCTCAGGTGTGATCGGGGCGCTGGCTGAGGTGTAGTGCGCGATCCAGAGCGGATAATAGGACCAGCTCGCATCGAACTTGCCGGTGGTTTTATTCTTACCGTATGAGTTCCAAAAACCCGGGGAGGTGTAGATCATGGGTTTCTTCCCAAGGATGGATTCAACAGCTTCGAGGAATTGAGCAAGCATAGCGTTCGAGGGATATTTCCCGTCCTTGATCGGCGCTTCAAAGTCGCACACTGGGGGCAATGATCCAGGATCATCTTTGAGCAGATCGCAGAAGATGCGCGCCTGCAGCAGGCCGGAGATATCCCACCGGAGGAAATGATACCCACCACGCGGGATGCCCGCTTCCTTGGCGCTTTTCCAGTTATAAAAAAAATCTTCGTCCATGCCCCCACGTTCAGAGACCTTGATAAAAACAAATTTCGCACCTGCAGCTTTGGCTTTGGTGAAGTTCATTTTCTGCGGAGTGCTTTTATCGTTCTGCCAGTGGGATATGTCGATTCCTGGGATCATGTTAAAACCTCCTTTGGGAAACTAAACAAGGCATCGAGGGAGCGCATAAACCTGCAGCGAGGGACGAGCGTTTTGCAGGTTTTGCGCCTTGCCCGAGCCCCGAAGCTGGATAAAACGAGAAGCCCCCTGCGTGATGGCGGTTGGATTCCGCCTCACTGCGGGGGCGATTCCCCTTTGTTCTAACAAAGTGGAATCGGAATTTTTCCGATTTTCAGCGGTATTAATGTTAACGAGACGCCATGTTCTATTTTTGCTGCTGCTGCGATTAATTAACTTAATTAATATATAGCAGTAGTAGCAGAAGAAGAGAGAAATATTTTGCTTGTAAAAGCGGAGTTTCTCCGATTTTGCAGCCTGAAAAAAGCCCCAAAAAGCGGAGTTTCTCCGATTCGGATTTGTTCTATCCGAATTAGATTTATTCAGCATTTTAAAACCCTTTATCCATGTCCTGCAGTGGATCCTGAGCGGGGATCACGAAGGTGGGAGAAGAGAAGGTCCAATCCTGGGCATCGAGAATGGCAACCAGTGAAGCACTGATCAGCTGGTCGTCGTGCACCAGCTCACCGGTGGCGGGGTTGCGGGTGCCGTCAGGCACACCCCACTTGACCCGTTTTTGTGGTCCCGGGAGAATTTCGAACTGGCAGAACTCGACCTGCTCCCAAAATTTTGCAGTATCGTCGGACGTCCCTTCCGCGCATGCGCCCTGAGGGCGCTGCGCTTCACGGATCTCCGCTCCCTGCTCCTGCAGGGAGCTGCGATGCATTTTAAAACGCCCGCCGTCAATGATGCCGAGAAAGTCCCACAGCAGATTGCTCTTGGTGGTGAGATTAAATTCAAAGGGGATCACCCGATCACCCAGGGACGCGGTGAGAAATGAGCTCATGCCCGCCCCTACACCTGTTGCATCCACCACCAAATAGCGCAGGTCATACAGCTCAGCCAGGGCTTTGATCTGGCCGTACAGGTTTGAGTGCTTGACTCCGATCCATTCTTTGCGGAAAATAACCTTATAGCTGGGTTTATTGATCAGCGGGTCATTGATGGTTTCAAGATCGATCTCGAAAACCGTCAGCGCGGTACTGTCGCGCTTGGGGTTGGAGAGATCCTTTTCGCTCAGATCTTCCGGATCCGCGAGCATGGCTTCATCTTCACCGGCCAGGTCGAGCGTGGCAGCGTACAGTTTGCCCTCTTCGGGGGCCAGCTGCACGATGTGCAGGCCTTTCATCATGGCCACACGCGCCGGCGGGAATAAACCGCCCTCCGCGTCGATCTCTTCGCTGAAATACTGCGTCTTGACCATGGGATGATTGCGCCCCAGGCGCTTGACCTGATCATCAACGAATGAGCCGTAGGCCGGCACTTCTTTTCTGACATCGTTAGCAGTCAAGGTGAACACCCTTTTGATGCCGTCCTCCTGTTCCGCTTTCCTGCAGGCGCGCAGCTCGCGGGCAAGCAGTGTCCTGCTCGTCCAGGCTGTGCCCCAAAAGACGCGGGTCGCGTTGGTTGAAGCGGCCATGGGGGCAATGTCCTTGTCGAACTTGGCCGGAAGAACGTCCTGCGCTTCGTCCACTTCGAGCAGCAGGTTGGCCGTCGCGCCCACGATGTTGGATCTCGGCTGACCGCTGAAGAAATAAAGGCGGCATGTACCAACCCTGTAGATATAGCCCGATTCCTTGGACCAGAAATGCCTGGCTAACTTGTTCACTTCCAGCACCCGCTCCAACCGGCGCATGGCATTGAGGGTCTGCGGTTTCCATGTAGGGCTGACCTTTACGATCTCGGCGCCCATGAGGTAGAACAGGCAGAAGAGATAGGTTTCGAGCTGAGCCTGCAGCTCGTTCTTTCCGGATTGCCTGGGGAACATGATCACGAATGATCGGCCGGCGTGCTCCTGTATGCTTTTGATGATGGCCAGGGCGGGTGCTTTTTGATACGCCCGCAGCGTGAGCCCTGAGGCCTCCTGACAGAAGCAGGAAATATCTTTCAGGCTTTTGATGGCCAGGCGTTCTATGGTGCTGAATTCGGATCGGGGCATGATTCATCGTGAGCCCAGCCAGGCGGCCACTGCAGCCGCAATGAGAGTTAATGCAGCCTGACCCGCCTGGATGAGTGTGGTAGTGGTTTTGTTTGAGATCACGGCATCATCTACAATTCTGATCCTGTCCTCATGATCCTTGATCAGGGTTTTGATGGCTGAAATATCGCTTTTAACCTGAGCCAGCTTTTCGGTTTCCAAGGTCGAGTGATGGCTTAAGTTTGCTTCGATCCTTTGAAAGCGCGACTCTATGGAGTCTTTGAGGCGGTTGATCTGCGAGTTGAGGAGATCTATTTCCAATTCGTCCATAGTAGCCCAACCTTATACAGGCATTAATCAGGATCGTTTCTACTTGCTGAGGGGTTAGTGAATCCAAGTTCATGGGCAGCCACTCCGAAAGCCTGGGCGAGCTCATTGAGAAGATTTTCAGGACCCTTGCCACCGCCCAAGATTTGATCAGTGCGCAGCAGGCCGGCGAGGCGGGTACAGGCAGCGCCCAGGGTGTTGAGGGAAAAAGACCACTGTTGGAGATCTTGCTTTTCGTGATCATTGGCATAATCAAAAACCCTCCTGATAATGACGCGCAGGAGGGCGATCTCGTCCGTCAGGCCAGTGCCAAGGGCTGTGTCCAGATCGGAGAGTTCTAAAGATGCCATGCTTTTGGCATAAAAGCCGTGCTTATAAGCGTTGCGGTTGCCCAGCATGGCAGCCGATCGGCGTGCGGACTTGGCGGATTTCTTTGCTTCGGGCATCATGTCCTTTCTGGGTTTCAGGCAGGCTGGCCCGGGCGGGTGAAGGGGGTCTCCGGTTATCGTTCCCCTCCCCTCTGAGGAGGGTGCTGGGGCTGGGTTATCAGCCCGCGCTCTGGAGAAAAGTTCTCGTCCGGCCTCTCCCCGGCCCGGCCTCTGGCCAGTTGCGGCGCCAGCCTGCCATGCGGAATGTAAATGACATAGTACTTATGTTCTATTTACAAACCCTACTATAGCGCCGTCCCCGCCGCTTTTCAACCTGTCAAAAGGTGAAGGCCGTAGAACTTTGCGCAGCACCCTTTTTAGGGTTGCGAGGGCAAAGTTCGGAGGTGCCCGCAACGCGGCGCCCTCATGGCGCCAGCGTGGAGGGTACGGATGACACTTGCAAGGGCAAAGTTCGGAGGTGCCCGCAACGCGGCGCCCTCATGGCGCCAGCGTGGAGGGTACGGATGACACTTGCAAGGGCAAAGTTCGGAGGTGCCCGAAGCGAGTTTGCGTTCAGCAAACATCGCTGAGGGTACGCATTCTCCTCCCCCAACGCTTTTTGGGGGACCATGGCGCAAAGCTTTTTTGCTTTGTGGTGCATGGGAGGGGGACTTCTCATAAATCGCACCTGGTGTCTCCGAAGAGCGACGGCGTCAAGCCGTCAGCACGAAGGGGATAGGTTCTCCTCCCCCAACGATTTTTGGGGGAGGCATAGGTGGGGGATTTTTTTCCTAATCTTCCCGTGTCCTATACAGGGTGTTCTGCGCGTCGCACTGATTTCCGTACATACACCCCTAATCCTGGTATACAATTAACCCAATACAAAAAAAGGCGGTTGAGCATGCAGCTGGACCATTATGAGCATACCCACGACCACTCGCGCGAAGACATGATGCGCGGCCTGGTCGAGCAGCTCGACGCGTATATCGCACAATACCACGGCGGCCGTGTGGAATTCTGCCGGGTCGAAGGCAATACGGTTTACGTGCGCATGGGCGGCGCCTGCGCCCAATGCCCCCTGCAGCCCGCCACCCTCAAGGGTTGGGTCGAAGGCACCCTGCGCCAGTTCTTCCCCGAGATCGACAAGGTCGAATCCTGCGAATAGACCTTTCTTTTTCAGATTCTGCATAATTGCCTTAAGTTGTAATGGCATCGATTCGCAAAACACCTCCGGAAATCACAACCCGCGCACGCAGCATGCGCCGCAACCCGACCCCAGCCGAGAAGACTTTGTGGTCATTATTGCGAAATCGCCAAATCGAAGGCTTTAAATTTGTACGTCAATATCCTATAGCTCCGTATATCGTGGATTTTTGCTGCCGTGAGAAAAAGCTGGTGATCGAAGTAGATGGCGGGATTCATATCGAACAACACACGTATGACCGACATCGCGATTTAGATCTTGCAAAACTTGATTATAGGGTGCTTCGTTTTAATAATGATGATGTGATGAACAACATCAACGCGGTTGTAATGATCATTCAAGAAGCGCTTAATTCCTGAATTACCCCCTCACACCACGCTCCGCTCTGTGCCATGGCCTAACCTCTCCCCATAGGGAAGAGGAATTTAACTCCCTCTCCCAAATTTGGGAGAGGGTCAGGGGTGAGGGATCTTTCACTCTCTGCTATAATTCCCCTCGTTCGGAGAGGTGCCAGAGCGGCTGATCGGGGCGGTCTCGAAAACCGTTATGGCCCGTAAGGGTCATCGAGGGTTCGAATCCCTCCCTCTCCGCCATTTCGAAACGCATTCCGCTATTTCTGTCTTGCTTAGCCCAATTTGAATGTCATGCTGCACGAAGGGCTTGTCCTGAGCTTGTCGAAGGACACACCTCGTGTGAGCGAAGCGAGTGCACAGCCTAACCTTTGGGTAAGCATCTCGCTTTTGCTTGTCATGCTGCTCGGCAAGCGCACCCACAATATCGGCAGCATCTCAGAGCGATCCGCAAGAGCGGATCGTTGAGATCCCCGAGAAGAGTTTGGTTCAGGCAAACATCATTGAGGGGACTACTGCCAGATGAGTGGTAGGTCGCCTCCCACACCCCCGTGCCCCTCCCCTGGCACAAACCCTTCCTCGTCAGCGGCGGCATGCCGGCTGCGCCGCAAAATAATGTGCAGCTGCATGGCTGAAATTGGACATCAGGAAATCCGTTGCCTCCTGTGAAACCCTGGCCCCTGGGCAGACGGCATCAAATCCGTGAAAACAACCCTCAAACACCTTGTAATTCACAGGGATGCCGGCTGAGCGCAGCCCTTCCATATAACCCACCGTCTCATCGCGAAAAGGCTCAAGGCTGCCCGCAAACGAGCACGCCGGGGGCAGGCCGCTGAGGTCGCGGCATCGTGCCGGAGCCGCATAGGCGGGCACGCTTTCTTGTCCGAACAGCTCACCCAGATACAGCCGCCAGCTGAGCGCGTTGGACCTGGTATTCCAAACCGGCGCATCGTTATCCGCTGCAGACGGGGTAGCCATGCGGTCATCCAGCATGGGGTATAACGGCATCTGAAAGGCAATGGCAGCTTCTTTTTTGTCGCGCGCGTAAAGGCAAAGCGCAGCCGCCAGCCCGCCGCCGGCGCTGTTCCCGCCAACCATGAGCTGGTCGCTGTGCATGCCGTAAGCAGCGCCGTGCGCTTTCAGCCACAGCAGTGCGTCGTAGCAGTCCTGCAGAGCAGCCGGATAGGGCGCATCGAGCGACAGCCGGTAGTCCGGCGCTGCTACCACGCAGCCGCTTGCTTTAACAAAACGCTCAATGATGCCTTCATCCTGCTCCGGCGTGCCCATGGCGTAGCCGCCGCCGTGCATCCACACCAGGCCGGGCACGCCCCGGCGCTGCGCCCGGGGGCTGTAGACACACAGCCGCAGCCGGCTGCCGTCGCCGCGGAGGATGCTGACCTGCTCGTACTTCAGGCTGCTGCTGCGGCAGCGCCCCTTGAGCAGTTGGATGGCGGGCTTTGCCAGGCGGAAATGCCGTTCCGTAAAGGCAGGCAGAACAAAGCGCATCAGCGCGCCGGCCTGGCGCAGTTCAGGGTGGATCATGCTTGAGTCGATGTGCATATAAACCTTCCGCCGGTGTATCGCATGGATGGAGCTAGCCTTCGCTGGATCATTTTCTCCCGTTCTTTTATAGTGAGTATTGTAACTGCCTGGTTCGCGATATCATACTCGCTCGCCGGCGAGCTTAAGGACGGGGAGTTTGGGGAGTAATGGGGATTTCTCTAAACCTAAATAATCTGCAAAGATCATTAAGATTAAAATTGCCTCTTTTAAATTATTCCATTTTGGAATATTCCATATTGGAATGTATGATTTCTTCATATCATGTCATCCAATAAAAAAACAATCCACACAAGCGAATACCAAGCATTAATCCAAAAGTTAATTTCCGCAAGAAAAAACTCTGGATTCACCCAAAAGGATGTCGCAGATATTCTTGGATACTCACAATCCTACATTTCCAAAATTGAAAATGCGCAAATAAGGATTGATCCGATCCAATTAAAGGATTTTTCTGAAATATACAGAATTGATTTGACAAAGATATTTAGTTAATGAAATCATTTTATGGTAATTGGGAGGGGAAATGGTAATTGACGAACTAATTGAATTTTCAAAGAACAAGATTTTAGAATTGGGGGGAAAAGAAGAAGAACCAAAGAATTTTATCTTCCGGAAAAATATAGGACCTACTGCTTTAGAGGAAGGTGGTGCATATTTTGGTTTTATCCATCCCGATGAGGATCCATCAGGTCCATATCATGATTTCTGTATAGTTCTTTTTCCCGATGAAACCAATGGTGAAAACTCATGGTTACTTTGTCTTGGCATCGGCAGTATGGGGTTTAGAAATGATTTTGAATTGGCTGAAAAGCCTGGATTCCGAAGATCCTTTGAATCCATTCTAAGCGAAACAGGTTTTTGCAAAACTGATTTCACCGATATCGAACAAGGTCTACCAAGAGAGTTTACTGACCAAATCCCTCATCTTTCAGCGACACTAAAGAGATATTCTTCAGTTCTTCCGGTTTGTGAAATTCTTAAAGATCCATTAAGTGAGGATAGTAAAAACCGAATAGCGGCATTCCTGGCTATTTTTGCATATTCAAGAGGATGGTTTAGAAACCAAAGCCAAAGGAATGAATATCAGAATTGTTTAAATAAATTACGCCGTAAAGAAGAACAGAACGATGAAGAAAATGTTCTTGATTTAATTCAAAAAAGAAAATATGTAATCCTTACAGGCGCACCCGGTACAGGAAAAACGAGACTGACAAAAATTATCCAAAATAAATTAGATGCCGAACCATTTTTTATTCAATTTCACGCTGAAACGAATTACTCTGACTTCATATATGGAATTGTTCCCAAATTAGATGGGGATTCTTTGGGTTATTCAAATAAATTTGGTGTATTTCATCAAGCGTTAAAATATGCGGTCAATCATAAAGAAAAAAATATCCTATTAATTGTTGATGAGATTAATCGAGCTAATCTTTCAAATGTTCTTGGTCCAATATTTTACTTATTTGAATATCGATTAAATACCGACGAAGCCACAGTAAAAATTAATATAAGCCCTGATTTTGCGATTGATCGAATTCCTGATAATTTTTATATGATAGGAACTATGAACACAGCTGATAGAAGCCTTGCGGTTGTTGATTTTGCATTGCGCAGGAGGTTTGCTTGGTACAACCTAAAACCTAAAGCAATTAATTCTAAGGATTTTTTTGAAGAAGATTTTAATAGATTTCAAACCATTTTTAACTGGTATGCAAATAGCAATGAATTAGTTATGCAACCCGGTCAAGGGTATTTCATGGCAGATGATGAATCTGAATTTAAATTACGTGTTGAATACGAATTAATGCCTTTAATCCGCGAATATTTACAAGAGCAGATACTTACTTCAGCCAAGGAAGAATTTAACAATTATTTTTATAGTCGAATCAATCGAAAATTATTTGAATGAAGAGTTCTTTAGTTTTCTTATCTCTTCCATGTCTTCAAGAGAAATCCAACCCTATTTCTGCTAAGGAATTGGTTAAAAAATGGTTTAAAGGCAGCAAAACAAGAATCACAAATGAAGGGGTTCTTCAGGATTTCATTCGGTTAAATTCATCATTATTTAATTTTCTTGGAGTAACGCCAATAGTCTCTGGTTCATACAACGACTTAGAAATTTCCTTTCGAACTGAAAATTATATTGGTGCGATTCCGCTTAAATCACCAATAACCGGTAAACCATTTGCGGATTTAATCGTCTATCCTCGATATTTAAATGAATCTAAGGACAACGTTAATGATTACGTGGAGATAATCTATCTTCTTAAAAACGAAATAAAACCCGAATTTTTTGAATCTAGCGATTTGTTAACCAGGAAGCATGTTCGTCCTCCTCTCTACTATGAGTGCGTGAAGTTTATTGATTTATTCTTTTTGGCTATAAAAAATCATTGGGTGAAATTTGATTCAAAAGAAGAAAAATTTAGATTCCCAAAAGGAATGATTGATTGGAATATATATATCAAAACCGAATGGGATCCATTTCAAAAACTAGATTTTCCATGCCGAATTAATTGGTTGAATGAATTTCATGATGGCATAAAAGAGCTGTTGTATGTACTTAATTTATCTGAAGAAATAATTTATGCTCATGGGACTCCAATAAGGATTAGATCTCAAGTTAGGAAGAAGTTAGTTTTGATAAATAAGGTTTTATCAGGATATCAACCAAAGGAAATCAAGAAAATTATCATTCGAAATTCTGACCCGGAAATCATTAGACAAACAAAATTGCAAGCTAATAAAATCCTTCAAAGCGAAACTGACACTAATAAGGCTTGGCGGGTAGATTTTTCAAATATTTTTGAAAAATATATTCAATATCTTTTCTCGCAATTAGCTAAAAAGATCGGATGGACTACAAGAAGCAATTCAAGATTTGAAAATATATCTCGTAATACCCCGGCATGGGGTTTAAGGTATCTTGAACCTGACCTAATTATTTTTAGAAAAGAAAAATCTATTGCTGTTGACGCAAAATACAAATCTCATTTCCTGAATCTTGAATCAAATTCCGAATACCTCAAAGAGGAACATAGGTCTGATCTTCATCAAATTACTGCATATTGTGCCTTTCAATCTTCAGAGCACAAACTGGGCTTTTTATGTTACCCTGCAACATCAATAAATTATAAAAGGTTAACATATCAAAATAACTTTTTAACAAGCGACGTTGCCATTTATCTACTAGGAATTCCAATTACTTCATCAGGGATCCAAGATGTTCAAAGAGAAATTGAGAAGTTATTTACGGGTATTGTAAGAAATGAAAAGATTTTAAGTTAATTCTTCGCCTACCTCCCAAACTCCCCATACTCCCCCTTCAAATATCTTCTGTAATCCTCCTCCGGGCGCCCCGCCTTGCGTTTGGCCCTGGCAATGATGGCCGGCGTCACCACCGAAGCCAGCGAAGCGATCGTCAGCCCCCTGCTGCGGCACTCGTCAATGCCCTGCTCCAGGTCCGCCTCTTCCACCTCCGCTTTGTGCAATCGCTTTAAGGCGCTCGCCCATTTTTCTTTGCCGCCCAGGTACAGCGGCAGCCCCGTGCGTTCCACGAACAGCTTCACCAATTCATCATCGGCAGGGATGGCATCGTGCGCTGCAGGCGCATCTCCTTTCCCCCTCGCTCGTGCGCCTGGTAAGCGCAGCGGCTCGGGGATGTCCGAAGACATTTGCGGGGGCAAATGTCTAAGGTGCCCCGAATTCTGCGGCTTCTCGAAGCGTTCTGCGTGTGCAGAACGCGGAGATCCCCGCAACGAGTTTGCTTCAGGCAAACATCGTTGCCGGGACTGCCCGCTGAATGAGGGGTACTCGCCGTCCTGCCCAAGCAGGACGCTTCCATCTTCATCTTCTTTTAATTCTTTTTCTTTATCTATATCTTTATCTATGTCACGATCCGTTGCATTTTCGTGACGGAAATAGGCCTGGCTGCGGATGCTTTCACGTTTGCGTCTTGAACGTTCAACATCGCTCATAGCAGTCTGGCGCTCCAGCCAGCCGGCAATCCGCAGCTCGCCGTCCTCATTGCGCATCAGGATCCCGCAGGCCAGCAGTGCCTCAATATCTTCTTCAAGTTCCGCGGGATAGCGCAGCCGGAAAGTGATGTCCTCCATACAGGGCAG
>Ga0172375_10007058_pt1 | contig 15507 bp, 17 predicted proteins | sample LakKiv1m_FD_114537 | JGI IMG/M metagenome (GOLD analysis project Ga0172375, IMG submission 114537) | Freshwater microbial communities from Kabuno Bay, South-Kivu, Congo - kab_092012_11.1m | ecosystem: Environmental > Aquatic > Freshwater > Lake | place: Democratic Republic of the Congo... | reverse complement strand
TCCAAAAATACTTGAGGATATTCAAACAAGCCTCTTCGAAAAATCAAAAAAACTTGCAGAAGATAGAATAGAGAAAGCAGATACACTTCAAACACTCAAAAAAGTTATAGAAAACAAAAAGGTCGCCATTTCACCACTTTGCAAAAATGCAAAATGCGAAGAGCTAATAAAATTTGAGACAAAAGGCGCAAAAGCAGTTTTCATTGACAGCCAAACACCAGTCAAAGCAAATGACAAATGCATTATCTGCAAAAAGAAAGCAGATTATCAAATTTATATTGGCAAGACTTACTAGTCTTGACGAGCCTAAAAATTCTTAATTTTTTGGATTGGAAAAGTCTATAAAAAATTAATTTAATTTTTGCCTTTACTTCTTTCTTGCTCAATCTCTTTAATCAAGTTTTCTTTAAATTTCGGCACGAGTTCAGCGCTCATCTGAGCGCCACATGAAACTTCATGCCCGCCGCCCATAGCGCCTTCAAGTCCTTCAATTGCATTAACCATTTTTGTTCTTACTTTCTCGCCACGCAGAGAAAATTTCACATGACCCCCCTTGATAAAGCCCACAACGATAATCATATCAGGATGTTTATAAGAAAGTTCATTTGAAATATCCTGGCTTAAGCTCATTTCACCGCTATAAGTAAAAAAAAGCAATTTATTTTTCTTATCAATGCTTTTTTCAGCCTTTTCCAGATTTTTTTGGATTATTTTATTTAAAAGTTCATATCTTTCTAAAAAACCCTTAGTTTTAGAATTTTCTTCAAGAGTATCTTTAGGCCCTTGAGCCTTCATAAGAAATTTGTAAAGCGAAACAACATTTGAAGTAGAATCTTTAAGCGCAAGATTAAGTACTCTTATTATTTTTCCAAGTTCAGTATTATAAACAATATCAAAAGGATTTTTATATGGATGATTAATCAATTCAGGATATTGTTTTTCAAACTCTCCAATAAATTCTGGAATAAAATAATCTCCAACACAACCAATAACAGCCAGCCACAAATCTTCTTTTCGTCCAGTAGTCTTGTAGCATAAATAAGCTGTTGGCTCTGACTTTCCGCTTGTAACAAAAGTATTATAATAATTTTCAATTTTTGGCTCGCCATCAAGCTGGTGATGGTCTATGCAAACAATAGGCAAATTCTTGTCTTTTTTATTCAGTTCAATAAAATCGTCATCAATTCCAGGCCTATCAAGAACAAAAATGTAATCTGCATTAAATTCTTCCACGCGCCGATAATAAGCTTTAGTCAAACTTGGAAGCCCCTTAAGAGAAACTCCGCGTCCTCGCCCAATAAATCTCTGCAATATCAAAAAGCTCGCGAGCCCATCAGCATCATTATCAAAAAAGAAAATTGGATTTTTCGCATTTTCAAGATGTTCGCGTATTTCTTCAAGTTGTTTTTCAGTAAGCATTTTTATATTAAATTTATAGGAATTAATTAAATTTATAGGAATTAATTAAATTTTTGCATCGGAGCTTCTGAGCTTTTCTTTGCTCCGAGTGCCTGTAGTTTTAAATTATTTTTTATTTCCAATATTTGTTTATTTCTTATATAGGTTTTATCAAACTTTCTTGCCCATCATTATTTTTTCTTTCAGATTTTCAAGTTCTTTCTTAAAGGTATTTGTGCGGGTTTTTAAAACCTGCTGCAAATCTGCCTCAGCAGCATTAAGAATATTTCCAAGATTATTGAAACGATTGATCAAATATTTTATTTCTCTTTCTGTAAGGCCCAATTTGCTAAGAACCCTATAGCCTCTAGAAAATATCTGCTTATCTCCAGAAGATTCAAAAATAGTTCTGGCAAGTGTCTCTACATCAAGCAGACTATCAAAATTTATAGAAGAGAGAATTTTCTTGGTAGCAGCAGGCTTATTAGAATAATCTCTCAAAATCATAGCCTCAATATCTTCTATCCCCCTAAAGACTTCTCTAATTCTCATCTGGATAATAATTCCATCATTCCCCAATTCAATTACATACCTTTTTAGTGTGCTCATAACCCTCATAATCATTTCCATTCTCTGAATTACAGAGCAAACATCGCCTACAGAAACTAAATTTGTTGTTTCCAAAATATTAAGATTAGTGAGTATATCATCAAAAATTTCTCTTTGTTTCTCAAGAACATGCAAGTTTTCTGTGGCTCTTCTAAGCAAATTTTCTGAATCAGGAAGAACATATCTTTTATTTTCATGGAAAAGTGTAATTCTTTCTCTTCTTTCTGAAACTGCAATTACAGGAACGCCAATTTGTTTTGAAGTTCTTTCTGCTGCTTTATGTCTTGTTCCTGTTTCATTTGTTGAAATTCTAAAATCTGGAACTAAAAGCGTATTAGCAAAAAGAATTCTCTTCATATCATCTGAAAGAATAATCGCGCCATCCATTTTAGCAAGTTCTGCTAATTTTTGAGGAGAAAATTTGCAATTTACTCTAAATCCGCCCTCAAAAATATTTTTAAGTTCAGGACAATCAATGACAATCAATGCGCCCATTTTTCCTCGGAGAATATCATCCGCGGCTATTCTCAAGCTCTTTCCAGGAGCAAGTTTTGCAAGAATATCTAAAAAAGTTAATTTAACCGGTTTTTCATCCTCAGGAATAGGGCTTAAAACTAAATCAGAACCATTCTCACTCTTCTTTTCAATTTTTATTTTTTTCTGTTGCTCTTTTTCTTCTTCTTGCATATTTATTCAACTCTTATCTTATATATAAACTTTATTTGTATATATTGCAGTGTAGAAAGTCTTTTAAATTGTTTCTACATCAAATATTCATGAACAAGTGGTTAGAGATTTTATTGGGTTTAATCCTGGTAATCGCAGCCGTATGTGCCTGGGTCGTTGACCAATGGGGCATGGGCGCTGCAGCACTTCAGTTCCTTAAAGGAGGAATTGTTTGGTTTGTAATCCTGATTGGCTTGCTGTTCCTTATGTTAGGAATAAGCGACCTTAAAGAGTAAAATCTTTAGATTACAGACAGTTATAAGTTACCAGATAGTCCTTAATAAATTAAAAAGTATATTCTACTTAAATGCAATTTTTTGATTCAGAATTATGCGCTAGGTGCAAAGGAAAAGGGCTTTGCGGCAAGCCGTGTAGAATTCTCTCAAAAATAAAAGGCTATTTTCCAAAAAAGAAAACACATTTCTCAGGAAGTTCTCCGCCAGAAATTTTCATTGGCAGATATAATTATCCCAATATTAACGCAGGAATTCTAAGTCCAGAACAAATAGGACAGACAGAAGAGATGAGTATGCCCGAAATATGGCATGAAAAAAACTTCGGCATAGAAGACATCGCCTCAAGAAGAATGGGCATGGTTTACTCAAGATTTAAAACAGGAATAAAAGATGCAAAAAAACCCGGCAAATTTGTAGATGCAATTCAACAAATAAGCATGGCCGATAAATCTGTTTCAACAGAATTTTTTCTTCAAAAGGCGCCAACAACAACATTTAATCTCGATTCTCACACCCCGCTCATAGGAAATCCTGCCCCCCTAAAACTTGTCAATCTCCAAGAAAATCCGCATATTCCAAAAAAAGTAGATTACTTAGTCTCAGACACTAACGCAAAAGCAAATCAGGCAATTAAAGAACTCTACAAAGGCAAAACAATAGTAAGCCACCTAGCAAAGCTTCTTTCAGCAGGCGTGCTAGGAATAAAATATCAGAGAAAATTTGTCCCAACAAGATGGAGCATAACAGCAGTTGACGATACTCTAAGCAAAATGCTTCTTGAAAAAATAAGATATTATCCTGAAATTTCAGAAATTCTTTTATTCAATTCAGAATATCTTGGAAACCACTACGAATTTCTTCTTCTGCCTGACAAATTCAGCTTCGAAGTCATAGAAGCCAAAATGTCTGGAAGTGTTTGGAATCCTTTTTCTCAAAATACAATTATAATGAAAGATTATGAAGAATTCCACGGAAGAAAAAAATATGCTTCAGAAGTTACAGGAGCTTATTATTCAAATCGCCTCGCTCTCGCAGAATATCTTGAAAGTATAAAGCGCCAAGCCCTATGCATTGTAATGCGCGAAGCAAGACCCGAATATTCTATGCCTATGGGTGTAGGAATACTGCGCGAAGCCAGCCGTGCAGCTTTCAGAAAAATTCCAGAAAAATTTGCCACAATAGAAGAAGCGTTCGCAACAATGCAAACTCGCATGCGTCTTCCTACAAGTCTTTTCAAACAACACTCATTTCTTCTAAAGAATTACAAAAAACAAACGCGTATCAGCCAATGGTTCTAACGCGCTAAAGCAATTAAAAGCCCCTCGATTATTGCTGCAATAATCAACAAAGGAATAACTACGAAAATAAGTATTTTCACAGACATAAAAAATCTTCTCAAAAATTCTTTCTTAATATTCTTTGAAAAAATAAACCAGCCTAACCTAATCCCTATAGCCATTGCAATAATCGCTGCAGGCAATTCAAAAATTCCGTGCGGAAGAAGTTTCAACAGAATAGCATATTCTCCGCTAGCATTAGAAGCAAGGTTTCCAACAAAACCCAAAACATATCCATTAGCCACGAGAGAAATAATCGGCACTATCCCAAGAACAACCCCAAAAATGATTGATGAAAGCGTGCTTAATACATTATTCTCAAAAATATAACCCATTAATTGCCAGGCATTAAGCCCCTCTGTCTTTTTCGCAATTTCCTCAACTAAACTCGCTATTTCCTTAGTGAAAAAATTAGGATACAAAAATCCCACAAAAGCAAAAATAACAAAAATCAAAGCAGCGCCAAGAATAAAATTCCGGCTCTCCTTCAAATAGCCCCAAATTTCAGAATAAGTCTCAAACAAAAAGCCCCCCCTAAAATTTTTATTTTGTTTCTTTGTTTGTTTCTTCATTTTAGCAATTTTTAATCTAACAGAACATATCTCGTATCAATCTTGATTTTCTTTTATACTTAATCCTCAAATAAATACCATAGGCTACACCATATAAAAATCCGCCAAGATGTGCAGTATTTCCCACAGCCATGCCAGTCGAAGCTGAAACAAGCCAGGTTGCAAGTAAAACAAGAGGCACCATTATATAAGCGGGAAGCGAGAAGAATGGCAAAAATATAAAGCAAAATTTAAGATAAGGTGTAAGGATAACAAACAAGCCAGCGATAGCAAATATTGCTCCAGAAGCGCCTACAGCATAAGAACTTGCATTTCCAAAAATCTTTTCTCCAAGAACAGAATTTCCAAAAAAATAAGCAAGCGCAACATAAAGCAAACCAGCAAAGATTCCTGAGAGCATATAAAATCTAAAAAATCTTTTTCTTCCAATAATTCTTTCACAAAATTTTCCAAGAGAAAATAAAACAAACATGTTTATGATTAAATGCGCGAAGCCACTATGCATAAACATGCTCGTAATTAAAGTCCAAACATATCCATTAAAAATAAGGTTGGTGGGTTGTATTGCTATTTGATTGCAAATCGTTTCTTCACAAGGTTTTGCAACACTAAATCCTAAAATAAGCGCAACAATAAAAAAAATTATGTTAGCAAAAATCAACCAAAAAGTTATGCTTCTAGTAGAAACAAAAAGCTTAAACAAAAAAGACCCTAATGAAGGCCTATAAGAATTTTGTCTTAATTTTCCTGCAGAATTGCTTTCTTTAAACCAAGGATCCAACTTAACTACCTCTTTTTCTTCTTTTTAGATTTCTTATTCGTCTTATTCTTCTTTGATTTCTTCTTGCTATTCTTAACTCTAATTTCTTTAGCTTTAAGTCTTCCAGCATCTCTTCTTGTCTTTTTCAATTTAGCTTGCCTCTTATCTTTTTTATCCTTTTCGACCTTTTTTATTATCTTTGAAAGTTTTTTATCTTGTTTAAGCTGTTCTTCTACTCTTTCTCTAGCGACAATTTCAAGTTCTTTTTTGAATTTGGCAATATTCTTCATAACAGAAGTTATATGTGAAGTATTATCTGAAAGCTCATAAACTTCTCCGCACTCCGGGCATATAAAATTATGAACAATCGCATTTTCTTCAAGAATTTCTGCGCCACATATCTTGCATTTATAATATCTCTTAGACTGCTTGCTCAAAAGGTCTGTTTTTAATTTACCAATCTCTTCTTTAAGGCTTTCTTCAAGTATTTCAAGAGACCTTAAAACATTAAGTGTCCAGAAATAAATATACCATCCCTTTCTCTTATCCTTTTTTCTTATAGATGAAAGGATGCCTAAATGAGATAACTTGTAAAGCAGATTCCTTGTTTGATTTATCGTTAATCCCAGCTTTTTTGCAATGAGAAATTCGTTAATATCTTTCTTTTGTGATAACAATTCAACAAGTTTTGCGCCCGGTTCTCCCACGACACGTTCAACTATTTGCTTAAGAAGGTTAATCTGCATCAGTTAAGACAAATGCGCCTGAATAAATACCTTTCGGTTTTCTGTAACTACTATTAAATTTTAACAAACCTATTTATATTGTCTCTGAGCCCTAGTTATATGGCTTGGTTTAAAAGAGAAAACAAAGAATCAGAAAATTTAGAGCAAGAAAATGCTCCATTTTCGGCTAATTTTCCTGCAGACGCAGAGCAAAATCAATTCAAAAAACTGCCAACTATAACTCTTCCTCCGCTTCCTTCATTTCCTAGAACCCAATTCGGCAATACCGCAGAGATAGGCATGGTAAAATCCATAGTTTCTCCTGAAATAAATCAGCCAGCTCAAATAATGCAGCCCGAGCCTCAAATGCCAAGCAGACAATTAGTCTCTCCTCCCCCAATTTCAAGAAACTTTTCAAAAGAAGCAGAGCCAATATTTGTAAAACTAGAAAACTTTAGAAGCGCTGTGGATAATTTTGAAAGAGTAAAAGGAAAAATCAATGAAATCGAAGAGCTTCTTAAAAGAATAAACGATGTAAAGCACCAAGAAGAAAAAGAGATGCAAGAATGGGAAAACGAGCTCCAATCAGTAAAAGAAAAAATAGATAGCATCGATAATTCTCTTTTTAAAAAAATGGGTGAATAATCATGAAAGACTCAAGTTCTATCCATGTCAAATTTGATTACAGCGAAGCAGCCTCTGCGAAAAAGTCAATGCTTCTCTGTGAAAAAAGCTTTCTTGAAATAATAAAAAGGATGAGAAATTACAATGACTTAAGAAGAAAAGAATTCATCCTAAAGTCACGCGCAAAAAAGAATATTCTTGAAGTAAAACAAATAGTAGAAGAAATAGAAAAAGAGCTTCCAAAACAAGAAGCCACAAAATTCAAGCATAAAATGTCTCAAGAGTTCACAATAAACCACGAGCTTCAACCATCAATTCAAGAAAAAGAACTAACAGCAGACGACCTTCTAAGAATGCAGCAAATAGAATTAAGAAAGGAAAAAGAAGTTTCAGCAAAACAAAGGAAAAATCACGAACTCGAAAAAGAACTCGAAGACATCAAAGAAAAACTCGCCAGGCTCGGCTGATAAATTTTTAAATGCCCGCTAACTAATTCTTTTATGAAAATAACTAAAAGAGAAGACTTGATAAAGAAGTATATTGAATTCTTCAAAAGCAAGGGCCATAAAGAGATTCCAGGAGCAAGTTTAGTTCCTGCTAACGACCCCACGGTTCTCTTCACCACAGCAGGCATGCATCCCCTAGTCCCTTTTCTTCTTGGCGAAAAACATCCGCTAGGAAAACGCCTAGTAGATGTTCAAAAATGCGTCAGAACAGGCGATATTGAAGAAGTGGGCGATAATTTCCATCTCACTTTCTTCGAGATGCTTGGAAACTGGTCTCTTGGAGACTATTTCAAAAAAGAAGCGATAGGATATACGCTTGAATTTCTAACTAAAGAATTAAAAATTCCATTGGAAAATTTAGCAGTTAGTGTTTTTGAAGGGGATAAAGATGCTCCAAAAGATAAAGAATCTGTTAAAATTTGGGAAGGCTTAGGTATAAAAGAAGAAAGAATTGCTTATCTTTCAAAAAATAATAATTGGTGGGAGCACCCAAGCGATAATACTCCTTGTGGGCCTTGCACAGAAATATTTTATTGGGTTGGAAAAGGCAAACCAAAAGGAAATCCTAAAACTGATGAAGCTGAATGGGCTGAAATTGGCAATGATGTTTTAATGGAATTTACAAAAATCTCGCCAGGAAAATACATTCCTGCAAAACAAAAGAATATTGATTTTGGGGGTGGCTGCGAAAGAACACTTGCTATTATCAATAATTTTAAAAGCGTTTATGAAACCAGCACGTTTCAACCAATCATAAAAGAAATCGAGAAACTTTCAAAAAAGAAAAATCTAACAGATAGCACTTCAGCAAGAATCATCGCAGACCACATAAAAGCATCAGTCTTTATTATAGCAGACCAAGTTACACCCAGTAATGTTGAACGCGGTTATGTTCTAAGAAGACTCATCAGAAGAGCAATCCGCCATGCTTCTCTTCTTGGAATAAAAGAAAACTTTACAACAAAATTAGTTGATTCAATAATCAGCATTTATCCTGATTATCCTGAGCTAAAAAAACACAGAAATCAAATCTTAACAGAACTTGATAAAGAAGAAAACCGCTTTAGAGCAACTCTAGAATCAGGAATAAAAGAATTTGAAAAACTATCAGAGAATAAAAAAATGCTTTCATGCAAAGAAGCCTTCCTGCTCTACCAAAGTTTTGGATTTCCTATAGAAATGACTGAGGAGTTAGCAAAAGAAAGAAAAATCAAGATAGATAAAAAAGGTTTTGAGCAAGAATGCAAGATTCATCAAGAGCTCAGCAAAACAGCAAGTTCAGGTCAATTCAAAAGCGGACTTGCAGATAATTCAGAGCAGACAAAAAAACTCCACACAGCTACACACTTATTAAACGAAGCATTAAGAGAGCTTATAGACAAAAACATAAGGCAAAAAGGTTCAAACATAACCCCTGAACGTTTGCGATTTGATTTTAATTTTTCAAGAAAATTAACAGACGATGAAATAAAGAAAATTGAAAATTGGGTGAATGATAAGATAAAAAGAAAACTGATAGTAAAGAAAGAAGAGCTTCCACTAAAAAAAGCGATTGATTCAGGAGCTCAAGCAGAATTTGGCGCAAAATACCCTGAAATAGTTTCAGTTTATACAATTCTTGAAGAAGACAACAAAAATCACATAAGCAAAGAAATTTGCACAGGTCCTCATGCCAGCGACACGCACGAATTAGGAAAGTTCAAAATTACAAAAGAAGAAAGTTCTGCAAGCGGAATTAGACGTATCAAAGCGACTCTAGAATAATTCTAGTAAATAAAAACTTATATAGCCCTAATTTCTAAGATTTTCATGACCAGTAGAATAATTGCTCTATCCAAAAAACCAGAAGATTTAGAAGAAACGCTTTGCGGCGAAAAAGGTCTTGGCTTTAAAAGAGAAAAACACGACAGACTAAGCTGTGATGGAAAAAATGGAAAAATAATTCTAGAAGAAAGGGGTTCTGATTCTCGTGAATCAGACCATTATGTTATGATTTTAATTTACATAGGCACAGATAAAGAAGGCATGGATAATCTTGAAAGAATTTACACCTCTTTATTAGAAAAATACGCCAAGAAATAAGGGTGTTGCAAATTACTCAATGAATATTCCGGGCTTTCCTGGTTTTGTCTTTCCGGCTTTTCCTTCAGGGTCATATTTCTTCTTATCATTTACAGCAAAAATCTTAATTTCTTTTCCTGTTCTTTTTGCGATAGCTTCTGCGTCATAATTTCCAAGTTCATTAGGAATAACATACAAATAAATTTTCGAGCCTTCTTTTCCAGTCTTCTCTTTGATTATTCCAAGCACATTCATAATATCTGAAACAGTTTTATCCACATTTTTTTCAGCTTGCTCAAGTTTTTCATCAATCTTCTTTTCATCAACTGCAGGCCAAGCTTCAAGTGAAATAAACCCTTTATTTCCAAGATTATGCCACAACTCTTCTGCTACATGCGGACAAAAAGGAGAAAGTAATTTCAAAAAACTTTCAGCATCTTTCCGCGATATTTCTTTTTCACCTTCAAATGCCTCAAATAAGGCGCGCATTTTAATTATTGCAAAATTATAAGCAAATTTTTCAATATCCTCGCCAATTTCTTTGATTGTTTTGTTAACCTTGCTCTCTATTTTAGATGAAGATGCTGATTTTCCAAATTTTGATGCACTGAAAAATTTATACATCTTAATAATCAATTTAAATATCGAGTCAACGCCATTTTCACTCCAGATACTGTCTTTATCAGGAGAAGAAAGAGACATCAATGTTAATCTCAGCGCATCAGCGCTGTATTTTTCAATAATATCTGAAGGATTGACAACATTTCCAAGTGATTTTGACATTTTATTTCCGTCTGCGCCATGAAGCATTCCCTGATTAAACAAACTCAAGAAGGGCTCATCAAATTTCAACATATTCATATCTCTCAATGCTTTTGTAAAAAATCGCGCATAAATCAAATGCATGCACGCGTGTTCTGCTCCGCCAATATATTGGTCAACAGGCATCCAATATTCTGTTTTTGATTTATCAAAAGGCATTTTAGCATTTTTCGGGTCACAGAATCTTAAATAATACCAGCTAGAATCAAAAAAAGTATCCATAGTATCTGTTTCTCTTCTAGCTTTTCCTTTGCATTTTGGGCACCGAGTTTCTGTAAAGTCTTTATTAGTTGCGAGTGGATTTCCTTTTCCAAATTCAACTTTTTCAGGCAAAATAATAGGCAAATCTTTTTCAGGCACAGCCACTATTCCACATTTATCACAATAAATCATAGGTATTGGTGTTCCCCAATATCTCTGCCTTGAAACCAGCCAATCTCGAAGTTTATAATTAACAGTTCTCTTTCCTAACTTCTTTGATTCAATAAACTCAGATATTTTTCCAATAGCTTCCTCATTATTTAAACCATTAAACTCTCCAGAGTTTACAAGTGAACCTATTTTCGTATATGCTTCCTTCATAGTTTTCTCATTTAATTTTTCAGAATTTCCTTTTGGTTGAATAACAACCTTAAGTGGAATTTTATATTTCTTGGCAAACTCAAAATCTCTCTGGTCATGTGTCGGAACAGCCATAACCATTCCTGCTCCATAATCAGCAACAACAAAATTTCCTGCCCAAACAGGCACTTTATCCCCAGTTACAGGATTAACAGCATAAGAGCCTGTAAAAACTCCTTCTTTATCCATTTCTTCCATTTCTTTTTCAGAAACAGATTTAAGCTTTTTCAAAAACTTTTCAACATCTTTCTTTTGTGCGCCAGTTACTAATTCCATCAATTTTGGATGTTGAGCAGAAACAACCATAAAAGTCACGCCATAAATAGTATCTGGTCGTGTTGTGAATATTGGCCAAGTCTCCTTACCAATTTTAAAATTAATCTCAGTTCCAAAGCTTTTTCCAATCCAATTTTCCTGCATAAGCTTTATTCTTTCAGGCCATTTCAAATCCTTGACTTTCTCAAGAAGCTCTTCAGAATAATCTGTTGTTTTAATAAACCATTGTTCAAGTTGCTTTAATTCAACATCAGTATCTTCATGCCTCCAGCACTTTCCAGAATGAACTTGTTCATTCGCAAGAACAGTCTGACATTTTGGACACCAATTAACAGCTGATTTTTTTCTATACACAAGGCCTTTTTCATAAAACTTAAGAAAGAAATATTGATTCCATTTATAATATTCTGGCTCGCAAGTTTTTATGATTCTGTCCCATGCATAACTTAATCCAAGAAGTTTTTGTTGTTTTTCAAAATTCTTCATAGAATTAGCAGTATATTTTTTAGGGTGCTCGCCTGCTTTTATCGCTGCGTTCTCAGCAGGCAAACCAAAAGCATCATAACCCATCGGATAAAGAACATTAAATCCTTTCATTCTCTTGAATCTTGCAAAAATATCGCCAATAGTATAATTAAGAGCATGCCCCATATGCAAACCTGCAGCGCTCGGATAAGGAAACATCTCAAGAACATAACATTTCTTTTTCTTTGAACTATCCTGAATTTCAAACGCCTTTTCCTTCTCCCAAGACGCCTGCCACTTTTTCTCAATACTCGAAAAGTCTATTTTCTCATCGCTTGTCTTTTCAGCCATCTTCTCCTTTCCTTTCACCATAATGAGTTATACGCTTGCGGATTTTTAAAGTTATTCTAACCGCCCAATCAATTATTGCTTCTGGGTATAATTAACTTTATTAACGCCCAGCCTTTCTTAAAATTATGAACTCAAAAGAAGTGCATGCAAAGATAGTTGACTTTTTGACGAAGAATGGCCCCTCGCTACCAGTGCATATAGCAAGAAATGGCGGAATGGATATGCTGTTCACAGGCGCTTTTCTCTCAGAACTTTACAACGATAAAACAGTAAAAATGAGCGCAATGAAAATAGGAAACTCCTCGCTTTATTTTCTTCCAGGTCAAGAAGAAATGCTCGAAAAATTCATCAGCTATCTTCCAAGCAAGGAAAAAGAAGCTTGTCTTCTTCTTAAAAAAGAAGGATTTTTAGAAGACGCGGCGCAGCATCCAGCAATCCGCGTTGCATTAAGAGGAATCAGAGACTTTGCTTTTCCACTAAAAACAGAAAAAGGCCTTTTCTGGAGATATTTAACTTTCCAAGAAATAGCTCAAGAAAAAATAGAAAAAGTCCAGCAAAAGCAAATCCAGCAACAACAAGAGCCAGTCGTAGTTGTTGAGCAAACAGTATTATTAAAGCCAGAGATTCCAACAGTCGAACAACAAACAAAAGAAGAAAAAGAAGAACTAAAACGCATAAAAAAACAAGAAACTGAACAAAAATTCCTAGGCGAAGTTAAAGAATTCTTAAAAAGAAAAGAAATTCTCCTTGTCAGCATCGAGGAATTCACTAAAAAAGAAGTTGTCGCAAAAATAAAAGTAAAAGGAGATTTATGCGTCCTAATCGCTATAGATAAAAAAAGACCTAGTGAAGAAGATATAGTTAAAGCCTATAAACGCGCGCTTAAAATTGATTTGCCTTTCCATCTTCTTGCAAAAGGCGATTTGAATAAAAAAATGAAAGAAATGGCAAATGCTTACAAGAAAATGGCGGGTTTCGGCAAAATGACCGAATTCCCAGATTCTTTAGAACAACAATCTTTTTAAATCAAGAAAAACGCCTTATATTATGGGTAGAATAAAAAGCGCATTAATTAAGAGAACAGCTAGAAGCTTAAATAAAGAAGATAATAAATTTACAGAAAAATTCGATGAATCAAAGCTTCTTCTTGGAAATCTCATGCCTAGCAAGAGATTAAGAAATAAGATTGCAGGCTATATTGCAAGACTTAAGAGACAAGAAAGAGAAAAAAGAGCAGTGATGCAGACAGACAGCCTATAATACTAAAACTACTAAATTAAGATAACAGTTACACAAAGATGACAGAGAAACAAATGAAAACGTTTGAAATAGAAAAAAAGAAGGAAAAACCAGTTCTAAAAGAAGAGTTTGAAGAGCCAATAACAGGTGAAGAAATAGAAGAAAAAGATAATATTGTCTTCATAGGTCAAAAGCCATTTATGAATTATGTAACTGCTGTTGTAACTCAATTCAAAACAAACAGTGAGAAAGAAGTTATAGTAAGCGCAAGAGGCAAATTTATCTCAAGAGCAGTTGATGTTGCAGAAGTTGCAGCCAAGCGCTTTCTTAAAGAAGAGAACATAAAAGTAAAAAACATAAAAATAGACAGCGAAGAGTTTGAGAACAAAGAAGGCCGAAGAATCAATGTTTCTACAATCGATATAACTTTGGAAAAAAAGTAGTTAATTAGTTAATTAATTCTCAGAAAGATTTTTAGAAATGTAGAACGTTTTTGAAATGTATATGCCCAGAAGCTTGTAGAAAGCACAGAAGTTTTGCAGAAACACAAAAGCCCCCGCATCTTAGTTTTCTCTATGCGTCTATGTCTCTTTTTCTAAAAGAGAAATGGACCGTTATTTCCAAAACCAGTCAATTATTTCTTCCAAGAAAAAAGCCTTGCAAACCAGCCCTTCTTTTTTACATCTTTTTCAGATGGTTTTTCTTTTCTAGATTTTTGGCTGATTAAAATATCCATTTTTCTGTTAATATCTTCTACATTTTGAGTCAAGCGTTTAAATCTTAGAGAATATTTTATCTGGACAATACTTCTTATTATAAGAAAAGAAATATAAACAATAACCACGATACCAACAGCCTTTCCTATAGCAACAAGCCCGCCAAGCCCAGGAACACCCATTATAACCTCCGACCAATCAATTCCGCTAGAAAGCCCTGTAAGATTTTCAATTCCGACCATAGCCCATTTAAGATTTAGAATATCTTTTATTAACAATTACTGCGAATGTGATAAATAAACCAGCAACAACGAGTGCGACTATAAATTTAAGGACATCTCCTGTTCCTTGCCAGCCACGCATAAATCCATAGATAATAAGTGCTAATCCTGCAAATGCTGTTCCTGCAGCAATATTGACCATGCCAAACAAAAACAAACTTGCAATAACTAAAGCGATACCTGCAATATTATTTATTATGAAAAGATTTTTTCCGTAAACCTGACTCTTTTCCTCAAATTTTTTGGAACATGCCTCAAGTTCTTTTTGTGCAGTTTCATTTACTATAGGTATTTTAACTAAAGCGTTGCATTGACTTACAGTCATATTTCCAGGACAACTGGATAAATCACAACTATAAACAGGATTATCATAATAAGAACTGCAATTATAAACAGGTTCTTTATAAAAAACCTGAGTTCCGAGCATAACCACCATAAATAAAATAAATGCTATGCCAATTCCAAAAACAGTATTCATTACTTTTGCCATATTTTGTTCCTCTTTTCTATTAAAAATATTAAGTTACTAAGCTTTAAAAACATTCACAATTTAGATTTTTTATGGCTCTGTAACTCAGTGGAAGAGTGCGGCTCTCATAAGGCCGATGTCGAGGGTTCGACTCCCTTCAGAGCCATTTTTTATAAATAAAAAATGTCTAAACAAAATTCTCTTTCAAAAAGATTATTAGAACACTGGCAAAATTTTCAATGTCCTGATTGCAGAAAAGGCGACAGGTCTAAATGCAAAGCTACTCCTGAAAATGCAAAAGTATTTAGAGAAGATGAAACAGGTAAGGTGCATTATTACTGTTTTTTAGGATGCTTGATGTTAGAATTAGATGCTGAAAGCAGAAGAAAATTAATAGAATCACAATTTGATTCTGACGGCCATTATGAGATGTTAAGAAATTCTATGTATGCTGCAAAAGCTTAAACGCATCCGGCTTATTTTCCAGTTTTATACGGAATAACGTGCAGATGATAATGCATTACTGCCTGCTCAGCAGCTTTAAAATTATTCTGTATAAGCTTAAAGCCTTCGCCTTTTTTTTCATTCAATAATCTTAATCCCTGTTTCTTAGCAATGCCAATAAGCTCTGTGCCAAGAGTCGCAGGCAAATCAAGAACAGTTTCATAATGTTTCTTAGATAAAATCAAACAATGCCCATCAATCTTAGAATA
>Ga0172375_10007057_pt1 | contig 15507 bp, 27 predicted proteins | sample LakKiv1m_FD_114537 | JGI IMG/M metagenome (GOLD analysis project Ga0172375, IMG submission 114537) | Freshwater microbial communities from Kabuno Bay, South-Kivu, Congo - kab_092012_11.1m | ecosystem: Environmental > Aquatic > Freshwater > Lake | place: Democratic Republic of the Congo... | reverse complement strand
TGCGAGCTTCAAGCATACCGAAGGTCAGAAGTTTACCGCAACAGTAATCGGCGCCAGGAGCCTGCGAGAGACTAAGGATGTAAAGGGGCTCGTCGATGAGATGTACGAGCCCGTCCAGCGGAACATTAAGTCTTCAGGGCTCCAGGCCGAGGAGGTATCGGAGCTTGATGCTAACGGAGATGACCATGAGATGGATGAACCGATTGATGCGCAGGAGGGGGCTTCCTCCTCAGCCCAACCCCCCAAGTCAGCCACGACATCAGAGGCAAAGACGGCAACCCCGCCAGCGGCCTCACAGCCCTCTTCTACGCAATCTTCTTCAGCGCCAGGAGCGCAGGCGCCGGAGGGCTTCTGCGATGACTGCGGCCAGGAGATCGTCCAGACGGGCGATTTTAAACCATCGAGCATCATCGCATACAGCAGGAAGCAGTTCGCAGGCTCGAAACTCTGCATGGAGTGCCAGAAGAAGCGGAAGAAGGCTCAGTCACAGCAGTAATTCCCCGAGGGGTGTCGGATGGCCGGCGTCCTTCCTACCGAAAGGAGCGACGACATGAAGATCGGTATTGCAGCGGATATTCACATGGGGCTTACAACCCATGGCTTTGTCAATAAGGACGGCATCAATTCAAGGGTTATCGGCATAGGGAAGATATGGGCGGCCATCGTAGACCGCATGATTGCTGAGGAAGTAAAGGTCGTGCTCCTCCCTGGAGATATCTTCGATGGGACTCGACCGACCCCGACGGAGGAGATCCTCATCACGAAGGGTATCCGGCGGCTCTTGCGCAGCGGAGCGCAGGTCTTTCTCCTGCCAGGGAATCACGAGATGACGCCGGAGAATACGAGCATCGACCTCCTGGGCGCTTTCGGTCTTCCTGGCATCACTGTCTACAGCAAGGCGGGCGGCGATACGATAAAGGTAAAGGGCGGCGAACCCTTTCACCTTATTGCGCTCCCATCATTCGCAAAGGCTCATTACCTCGCACGGTCGGGCTCTACGGCGAAGCTCCGAATCGAGGAGGTATATGCGAAGCTCACGAGCATCGTAGAGGATATCATCGTAGGGCTCGCCAAGGATGCGCCAGCGGACATTCCTCGAATCTGCATCGCTCACCTTGCTACAGATGGCATTCAGTACGGCTCTCAGGCGGCGACATACGAAGTCAGCGTAAGGGGAGCCCTCTTCGAGGAGTGCGGCATCGACTATGCGTTCCTGGGTCACATCCACAACGGACAGCAGATCGCACGGCGGGTCTACTATCCTGGGAGCATTGACAGGGCCGGTTTCGAGGAGGCGGGCTCGCCGAAGGGCTTCCTCCTCCTGGACTTGCAGGAGGGATGCCCTAACGAGCCGGTATTCATCCCCGTAGACTGTACGGATTTCGTCCATATCGGCATAGACCTGAGCGAGCGCCAGAGTGGCGTCAACGAGGAGGTAGAGGCGGCCCTGAAGCGGAGTCTCGGGGAATTCCCTGGGGCATACGTCAGGGTCGAGGTAAAGCTCAAGCAGGAGGATTACCCGATCCTGAAGGACAAGGCCATCAGAGACTTCGTGGCAAAGCAGAAGGCATACCTCGTGAAGCTCTCGATCAAGACGGAACGAGCAAAGCGGGCGAGAACAACGGCCGAAGAGATGCAACCCATGACGAGCATCGAGGATCAGGTAAGATTCTACCTACAGCGGGCGAAGGTCTCTCCGGATACCATTGACAGGGCGCTCATCCTCCATCGCAAATACGATGATACCCTTACTATAAAATAGTCACCTGGATAGCAGGAAATACGCAGAGAGTCAGGGAATACCAGGGAATCAACAGAAGGGAGCGGCGACAATGAACCCTTTACGATTGCGACTTCAGGATTTCATGAGCTATGCGAAGGCCGAGGTCCTTTTCGATTTCGAGGGCGCCTGCGCCATCACGGGAAACGTAGGAAGCGGGAAATCTTCCCTTGTAGAGGCCATCACAGTAGCGATCTACGGGAGAGGGCGGGGCAAGTCAATCGATTATTACGTGAGGAACGGCTCAGATTCGATGGCTTTGGAGTACCGTTTCGAGATGGCCGGCGAGACCTATGAGATCGTCAGGAAGCGCTCGAAGAAGAAGAAGAGCAGCATCGAATTCTATCGATGCGTCAAAGGCGCCGAAGGGGAGCCCGAGACTAGAGTGAACCTCGCAGGTGAAGGCGTTGATGACACGCAGGCCATCATCGAGAAGTTCTTCCAAATGGACTACGAGACGTTCTGCGCATCGAGCTTCCTCATGCAGGGTCAGGCCGATGAATTCACAACGGCTACGGCAGGGAAGCGCAAGGAGATCCTCATGAGCGTCTTCGGGCTCAACCGATATGATGAATTTCTCGGGCTCAACAGCAAGGAGCTATCCAAGTGTGAAGCGGCCATCGCCGAGAAGCAGCAGGCCCTTGATCGGCTCAACGCCGAGGTACAGGGCGAAGGCGAGCTTCTTAGCCAGAAGTCAGAGGCCGAGAGCAAGATCGCAGAGCTTCGAGAGGGCGAAGCCGAGGTTATGAGGAGCATCGAGCAGGCCGGCAACGATATCGTAGAGATCCGGCTCCATCAACAGGCCAGGGAGCATCAGCGCATCAATGTCGATACTCTGCGCAAGGAGGCCGCAACTCTCTATGCAGACCTGGAGCATGATGAATGCCGCCTGACTCATGCCAAGATCAGTATCAGCAATTTCGAGGGCGAGGAAGCGAAGCTCAAGGATTATGATCACAACTGCGCCGAGTTCAATCGCCTTCAGGAGGCCATGAACAAGCGCAACGAGGAGCGTGCAGCCCTGGAGAAGGAGAAGGCCGAACTGCAGCAGATCGAGAGTGAGGCACAATCACTTCAGCAGCGAGAGATCGCCGATAAGAGGATGGCTCTTCAACGAGCCCGGGCCGCTCGGGAGCAGAATGTAACAGCGCTCATCAGTCAGAAGGAGCGTGAGATCGCAGCGGCCAAGTCAGCACAGGCTCAGAAGGCAGCCCTCCTGCGGCAACAGATTTCCCTTGCCGAGAAACGGAGCGCCCTTCTCTCTGCCGTAGATTGTGACCGTACGGAATGTCCATTCACGCAGGATGCCAGGGAGGCGGCGGCGCAGCGGGATGTCAGCGAGGCAGAACTGCTTGACCTGGAGATGTCAGATTCTACCGAAGACCTGGAGCAGGCCCTTGACCTCCTGCGCTTTCAGCTTGCAGAACCCGACGAGAAGGAGACGAAGCTCGAAGAAAACCTCATGGAGCTTCAGCAATCAACCTTCCTTCTACCTGATAGCATCGAGGCCAGGAAGGCGGCGATACCGGAGCGGGAGAAACAGATAGCCAGCATCTTCACGGCAGACATGTCTCCAAGGTATTCCTTCTTGAAGAATCGCCTGAAAGAGCTTGAGCCTATTGTGAAGCTACGTGATGAGGTATCGGGGCTCAGGGCGACCGTCCTGGAGCTTGAGGCCAAAGTCGGAAAGAACAGGAGCGCCCTGGAGGAAAAGAACCGCATCGGCAAAGAGGCGAAGGCGGCGCTCGAAGCGATGAAGGATCGTACGATAGAGCTTGATTCTACAGAACGGAGCATCAAGGATCGTCAGTCTCAACTAAGCTCCATCAGGACATCAATCGATACGTACGGACGCACCATAGGGGCCGTAGAAACGAAGCTCGAAGCCATCGCCCTGAAGCGTCAGGACATCATCGGCATAGAAGTCGATATGGCGAATCTGCGTGAGGACCTGGGCATCTTACAGGTCCTCCGTGAAGCCTATGGGAAGAAGGGAGCCGTGGCTCTTGTAATGGAGCCCTTGATCGCTCAGATACAGGATGATGCGAATGAGATCGCAGAGCGCCTTACTGACGGAAGTACGGAAATCTTCATCGATTCACAACGGCTCGATGCCAGGGGAAAGGAAATGATTGAGACCCTGGACATCCGCATTCAGGATGAAAACGGGGAGCGGCCTTACGAGATGTATAGCGGAGGCGAGAAGTTCAAGGTGGACCTAGCCCTGCGGCTCGGCATCAGCAAGAATCTCGCCCGTCGATGCGGCAAACCGAATGAAACGCTCGTCATCGATGAGGGCTTCGGTACACAGGATCCGGAGGGGCGCTCACGCATCGTAGACTGCATCGAAGCGATGAAAGCGCTCTATGCCAAGATCCTCGTAATTACTCACGTTCCGGAGATATGTGACCGCTTCGAGAACCGCATCATCGTCACGAAAGAGCCAGGGGGCTCGAAGATACATCAGGCATAAGGAGGAAGAGGAAAGCAATGGAAGACTTGAAGGAAATGACTCTAGAGGAATTTGAAACGCTCTATGCGGAGCATATCAAATGGTTGGAGGACAATACGCAGGGCGGAAGATTGATACTGCAAAAGGTGATGATTAAGTTCGATTTGATCGGCAGAAATTTGAAGGACAGCAGCTTCGTTGACAGCCGCTTCGAGGGCAGCAGCTTCGTGCGCAGCAGTTTCGAGGGCAGCAGTTTCGAGGGCAGCAGCTTCGTGCGCAGCAGCTTCGTGGACAGCAGCTTCGTGCGCAGCAGCTTCGTGGACAGCAGCGGTGTTATTTATATGGATTCGTAAGGAGGCCAACATGGCAACGAACATCGTAGAGAATCGGAGCTTCATCATCGAAACGCTCAAGCGGGAAGTCATGCAGGACCTCTCAGGGCTCATGCTTGACCTAGAGGCTAATGACTTCTTCAAATCTCCGGCCAGCACGAAGCATCACGGGAGCTTCCCGGGAGGGCTCGCAGAGCATAGCATCTTCGTCTACAATCTTCTCAGGGAGCGGGCGAAGCAGCATGGCCTTAACTTCCTCGAATCGACGCTCGCTATATGCGGGCTCCTGCACGATGTATGCAAAGCGGGATGCTACCGGCCAGGATTCAAGAATCAGAAAATCGGCGGCGTATGGCAGCAGGTTCCCCTGTGGGAATTCTGCGACAGCTTTCCCTGCGGCCATGGAGAGAAGAGCATCATTCAGCTTCAGCGTTTTATCGTTTTGACTGACGAAGAGATCATGGCAATCAGGTGGCATATGGGCGCTTGGGACCCGGGAGTAATGCAGTATCCCAACAGCGCTCAGTATGATGAGGCGAAGAAGCGGACTCCTCTCGTCATTCTTCTCCATACCGCAGACTTGGAGGCAAGTCAGATCATAGAGTCATGTGAAACATCTGTTCGATAATAAATTCCACAGAAAGGGGTATCAGATATGCAATTAGAGCGGTCATGGAGCATTTACGGGGGAGGCGTCGCAAAGGATTCGGTAATCGTTAACTCGCAGCAACCCATCGAGCGATTTATATTGGACCTCATGGCGGCGATGCTTTTCTTGCAGCGCAGCGAACAAGTGTTCTGCACGGCGCAGGAGGCATTCATCCGACAGGCAGAGGGGAAGCTCAACGGAGTATGCCGTGGAGTCGAACAGGATCAGGGCCGATACTCGGGATGCGATGAGAAGAAGCCCTGCCCTGTCTGCGAAGCCAGAGAGAGGGTATTGTGCAAGGCGAAAAGCATGATTACAGACCTCGTCTGCACCGGATGTCTGAATTTCTCCAAATGCACAGGGGAGTGGGAAGAGGCCGTCTGCACACACGGGGCCGAGGCGGCGCAGGCGTTCTCGGCCTTCAAGAGCTATATCGAACCGATATGGAGGTCATGATCATGCCGAATCGTCAAGAGCTTATTGACAGCGGTCGGATTATTGATGTAACGCAGGAGGCCCGTCTCGTAGGATTCGGCGTCCCTGTAATGCTCTCATCGCAGGCCGAAACTCTCCTCTTCAAGCATGCGCCAAAGGATGATGGCTCAGGGGATATGAACCTGAGACGAGCGAGGCTCTACGGCCTTCTGAAGACGACCCTGGAGGGAATCCATCAGAGGCCCAACGATAATGTCCTGGAATTCGATATCCGTATGGGCATTAAGGATACGGCTCATGTCATGGACTTCTCCATCGTCATCAGTCCTGAAGAGCGGAAGAGTCGCATCATACTCCCTGGGCAGGAGCAGGCGCCCATCAACCAGGAGCTATGCGTCTACATCCTGCACAAGAAGGAAGACATCTACATGGAGTTCAGCGAGGCGCCTTCCCTGGAGATTGTCAAGCCTGACGAAGGGGAGAAGATCAAAAGCGATATGGCCGGTACAATGAACAAAGGCAAGCGGAAGCGTCTACAGAAGCAGCTTGAGAAGCGCCATCGCAGGCAGGTATTCAGAGCGCAGTAGCCCGGGAAAGGGCATCAATTCGGTAAAAGGAGGCAAAATCATGGGCAAGGAAAAAGCGGAAGCGACGGAAAAAAAGGATCGGTCAAAGGGAACGGTGCCATCGGAGAAAACCTTGAAAATGACCTATCGATGGAACATGGGCATCCTGCGAAAGCAGTATCAGGGGCTTATGGCGAAGAGGGATGCCATCGATACGAAGGTCTGCGAGCTTTCCTCGAAGCGGCTCGGTCTGACAGCGGACATCGAGGAATACGAAAAGATGTTCGGCAAGGTCAAGACGAGCTATCAGGAGATGGCAGACGGGGCGCAGCTTCACATCAATTTCGAAGAATTCGACGAAGAAGAGAAGAAGCCGGCGCCCGGGAGCCTTCCTCCTAACGTAACGGAAACGAAGCTCGGCAAGAAGGACGAGAAGGCCGGAGCGGCAGCCGAAGGCGCAGAAACGGCGCCAGGAGTCAAGTTCTAAGAGGAATCCGAGGGGAGGGGGCGCAGGCCCTCTCCTCTCCGCATGAGAGGAGACAAAAGCGATGAGAGAATGTGAAATATGTAGATCGAGCGCAAGCAATTCGAGAGGTAAATGTTCAGAGTGTGACGTACAGCCGCCTAATGAACCAAAAATCGTAATAATGCTTTGCCAGAAATGCGGCAACGGCATCAGAGAGGGCGAAAGGCAGGCTATTGTATGCGAGCCCTGTCTGAGAAACAAGCATGATACCTGTCCTTGCGGCGGGAAGCTCGAAGAGCGGGAATATAACGAAGAATTCTATCAGGTCTGCCAGCGGTGCGGGGCGGGATGGGACAAAAAAAATCATGCCTGTCTCTTCGGAAGCAGATCATGAATGCAGTATTTTTCTACTCCTGGACAGGGGGCTTCTGCTGGATGGTCTTCTGCGGAGCAGGCTTCTTCACTGGAGTCTTCGAGACGCAGAGCTTTCACGCATCAGCAGGCTTTGAATTCCCGTTTCCTAAATCTGTAGCAGATATCCGATATTCTTGTAGAGAGGGGGCGCTTTCCCGATGAGAGCTTTGAGCGTGAAACAGCCCTGGGCGTCAATGATCGCCAGCGGCATCAAGAGCATCGAGACCAGGACGAAGCCTACGAGATATCGGGGAGATATCCTCATTGTCTCATCCCTGAAGGCCGATACTTTTGCAAGGCATCTTCAGGGCCGATACAGGGTCGAATATCCCTTGGGGATGGCCCTCTGCGTTGCGAATCTCATCGCCTGCGATCCGATGAAACCGGAGGATTATGAGCGGGCGAAATGCGATTACTATCTTGACCTTTACTCCTGGAAGCTCGATGACATAAGGCCCATCAACCCCTTTCCCGTAAAGGGAATGCTCGGGCTCTATGACGTTGATGTAGAAGGAAAAATTGAATTTATGAAGCGAGGTACATAATGGATAGAGCAGCAGCATTCAGGGATGGCAAAATTGCCGGTATGGAGGCCCTCATCGAAGAGGTCTCAAAAGGTCATGAAAATGATAATCTGGAATTTTACGGAGGGATAACACAGATAATAAATGGCCGTCCAGTACCATACATAACCATTGGAAGTCTTAAAAGGGCGGCTGAACGTGTTGAAAAGGAGATGACGTAATGGCCTACACAAAGATACCATGGGCAGACATGGCATGGAATCCGGTGACGGGATGCGGCGCCGAGGTCATCGCCAGCGGATGCAAGAACTGCTATGCTCGCAAGATGTCAAACCGGCTCGCAGGTCGCTTCGGATATGACGAAAATTTCCCCTTCGCCGTTACCGTCCATCCTGACAAATTGGACCTACCGCTTACAAAGTGGAGGAATCTGAAGCGGAATGCGGGAAAGCGAATCTTCGTAAATTCGATGGGAGACCTTTTTCATCGGGATGTCCCTTTCCGAATTCAGGAGATCATTTATGAGACCATGGCGAGGGCGCCATGGCTCATTTTCCTCATATTGACGAAGAGGATGAAACAAGCGGAGTCTGTACTCTTTCGGCTCCGTCAAAGCGAATTCGGCTCCATCTATGAATGGCCCCTCCGAAACGTCCGGCATGGAATATCGGTCTCTTGCGAGAAGGATGTTGAAGAGCTTCTCCCTGGGCTGGTCAGATGCCCGGATATCGCTCACAGATTCATCAGCGCAGAGCCGCTTCTTTCGCCTATCGAGGGGTTTCAGGGTCAACTCGCAAACGAGAAGATCGAGTGGCTCATCGTCGGGCCGGAGACAGGCCCGAGAGCAAGGGCGATTCCTCATGACAGCGCTCGATTATTGTATAGTCTATCAAAAATCGCTCAGGTTCCTTTTTTCTGGAAGGGAAAAGGCGCCGAGTTTCCGCAGCAATTTCCTGACTTCGAGGTGAAGCTATGCCAGTAGGAAAATGCGGCGGTTGCGGCCGCATGACGAATTCTGCAACGTCAAATTGGTGGGAAAAGGGAGGCAAGCCCTCGGAATGTTACGGCGCCTTCGCAGAAGGAAAATGGCTCAGGGGATGCGCATTTGACAGCGCCGATGAAGAGACTCAGGAATTTGTCAATAAGCTCATTCGAGAACGCAATAAAGAAAGCGAGGTAGGCAGCGATGATAAGGGATAGCAAGGCTCAACAGAAAAAGGTAGAGCGGTGGAATGAAAAGCATTCGGTAGGGCAGGAAGTATGGGCACATCGAGATAACGGTGAGTTCTTCAAAACAAAGACAAGGAGCGAGGCGCAGCTTCTCAGCGGTCATACGGCGGTAGTATGGATCGAGGGTATTTCTGGATGCTATGCCCTCTCTCATGTAGAGGCCATTGTATGAAATTCCCCTTGATCGTTGCAGATCCACCCTGGAAGTACAATTCTCGGGCGAATCATAAGACGAGATTTCGAGGAGGCGCCTGCGGCCATTATGGTCTAATGAGCTTAGAGGAGATCAAAGCTCTTCCCGTCAGGTATGTAGCGGCAGACAGCGCCATACTGCTGATGTGGTGTACCTTCCCCTTCCTGGACAAGCAGATCGAAGTCCTGAAAGCCTGGGGCTTCAGATATGCTACCCTGGGCTTCGTCTGGATAAAGCTCAACTCGAAGGCCAGCCGTCATGGTTTCCTCCCGCCAGAGGAAAAGAACCTCGTATCATATGGCGGCCAATACTTCAGTACGTTCTTCGGAGTAGGATACTACACAAAGAGCAATCCTGAGCCTTGCATCCTGGCGACTCGGGGGAAGGTTATGAAGCCGGTCGTAAACACTGTCTCAAACCTCATCTTCGCTCCACGGCGGGAGCATTCCAGGAAGCCGGATGAGGTGTACGAAAAAATCGAGCAACTGTACGGGCCGATCCCTCGCCTGGAGATGTTCGGGCGTCCTGGGGGCGCCAGGAAGGATGACAACTGGACCCTTATCGGAAACGCCATGGATGGGGAAGATATCGGCGATTCGCTCCATAGACTCGCCGAATGGCCCCTTCCATATCCTCCTCTCCGGTATCTGCCGGCCATGCAGGAGAACATGCAACTTTCGTCGGGCTCTTGACAGACCATGGAAGAAGAGTATCATGGAATCCAGCGAGGTAATGATGACCTTTTTGACAGAAATACATGCCCGGGCTCCCCTGCCTACCTCGCAAGTTATCAAGGGAGTCCGGGTTTATTTTTTACAGGGGGAAAGCGAGGATGTATATTGAGTCACACGCCGAGATCAAGGATCATCCAAAGACAAAGAAGCTCGCCCGTCTCCTGAGAATAAAGAAGCGGGAGGCCATCGGCCTTCTTCACATGCTATGGTGGTGGGGGCTCGCCTATGCCTATTCTGACGGAGACATCAGCCGCTTCGAGGATTCGGATATCGACGATGCCGTAGAATGGGACGGAGAGCCCGAGGCCGTAGCGCAGGCGCTCAGGGCAGCAGGATGGATCGAGCCCGATGGCCGACTCCATGATTGGCAGGAATATGGAGGGAAGCTCCAACAAAAGCTCTTTTCCGACCGTGAACGCAAGCGGTTACAGCGAAAGACAGCGGAAGTCCCTGCGCCTTCCGAAGGATGTCCAGAGGATGTCCATCGGAATTCCATCGGATGTCCTGCGGATGTCTCAGGTAGAGGAGAGGAGAGGAGAGGAGAGGAGAGGAGAGAAGAGGAGAGAAGAGGAGATCATGAGAGCCATGTCCCTGACGGGACGGCTCAGGCTCCCTCCGGACCCTCTCCGTGTCCTCATCAGGAAATCGTTCAGGCATACCATGAGGCCCTGCCCTCTCTGCCAGCCGTTCAGGTTTGGAATGACAAGAGGCAGGGTTTCTTGCGTACCCGGTGGCAGGAGGCGCCGGAGCGGCAGAGCGTAGAGTGGTGGAAGACATTTTTCCTGCGTGTGGCGGCGTCAGACTTCCTCTGCGGCCGCACTTCCGGTACAGACGGGCGACCTTTCCTCGCTGACCTTGAGTGGCTTGTGAGGCCCACGAATTTCGTGAAGGTCATCGAGGGCCGATATGACAACCGAAAGGGACCGGCTCGGCCGACGCCAGGAGGAGGAAATGGTCAGGGAGGCTTCCAGGGGCTCGATACATTCTTGCGAAAGAGAGGTGTTGAAGGTGGAGCAGAAGCTATCGGTCTTCGGTAACGGAGGCAGCTTCTCCGGTATCGAAAAAATGACGCCCGGGGCGGCGGCGATATCGCTTTTGTCTGCGGCTTACCCTCGGGGCGCTCAGACTCTTCCGGAATCTACTCTGGAGATATACGAGGCGCTCTTGAGCAACTATTCCGTAGATAAAATCAAGAGGGCCGTCCAGGTCGTAGTCCTGCGCTCGAAGTTCTTTCCCTCCATCGCCGAGTTCAGAGAGGCTCTTCACGAGGAGGAGATTGAGGGAATTCCGACGGCGATGCAGGCATGGGGAGAGGTCAGGAAGGCAGTCGAGAAATACGGCTCTTACAGGGCTCCCTCGGGCTTCTCGAAAGAGGAGATTGTCGAGGGAAAGCCAGCGTACAAAGATCCGGAGTACAGCCATCCCCTCATCGGGGAGGCGGCAAGGCTCTATGGATACAGGGATATCTGTATGTGCGAGGATATTCAGGTGACGGGCGCCGTCTTCATGAAGCATTACGAGATTCTGCGTGAGAAGGCCATCAGGAATATCATTCAGTGGGGCGGGATAGAAAGGCCAGCCTTACCCGCTTCGGGCTCATCTACGCCCTGTCTGCCCTCGTTCACGATGAAAGGAATGGAGGTCAATAAGATATGAGCAGCAGAGGAATCCCCGTCGTAAAGCATGAGTTTTCTGACGAGCGATGTAATGAGCTTGGTATCCCTCGGGGAGAGGTCATCTTCACGAAGCCCGACCTATGGGGCATCTGGGAGCATGTTCACTTCGTCGGACGCCGAGAGGATATCGATTCACTCCTCGCCAGTATATCAAAAGGCTCGCCTTGCGAGCGAGCCCTCGACGGGATACCAAAAGCGACGACAGGAACATTATAGACGATTCTCGATTACAAGTCAAGAAGGGAGCATATTGAGATGGAGCTTACGGGAGATATCCTCGCCATTGACCCGGGAACACATAAGACGGGATGGGCATTCCTGATGAATCGTGAACCTCACTCCTGCGGCATCATCGCCGAAGCGCAGGGGGAGCTTCTCGGGACACGCCTTTCAGGGATTCTTGACGGAATCCTTGCCCTGATAGAGCAGTTCAAGCCGGCAGCTATCGTCTATGAGCGAGGCCATAACTTCAGAAACGCCGAAACGGGCTCCATCCTGGGTATGGTCGAAGGGGTTGTATTGATTGCGGCGGCTCGCAGCGGGCTTCCGGCTCAGGGGCTCAGGATGTCAGAATGGAGGAAGGCGGCGCTCGGGAACGGGGCCGCATCGAAGGACGATGCTATGAATTTTGTAGAATCCTTCTACGGGAAAGCGGTAATGGAAGACGCAGCGGAGGCCGTCTGCATAGGGCTCGGGTGGATCGCCCGGGGCGGTTTCGAGGCGAAGTCAATTCGAGCGGGAGAGAAGCTCGCCAAAGCGAAGCGGAAGAGCCGGAAGGCATGGGAGAGGGAGGTATATCGATGAGCCCTGAAACCCCACGCAAGGTCCTAGATCCTGACAAATACGTACTTCTGACCAGAGGCGAATACAGGCTTTTCGATATCCTTTGCAAGACATTGATGCAGGCTCTCCTCCTGTTATGGAGAAGCCGGCAAATGCGATGGGAGGAGTATCAAGCCGCAACCCTCGGGTTCTTTGAGACTCGACTCTGATTTGCTTGATCTTCTGGAAAAGAAAGGATTCAAGATTTACGATGGGACGTAGACCTAAGCCCAATACCGTCAGGCAATGTCATTATGCTCCACGGAATTGTGAACGCCATCAGGGATGCCATAATTGCCTGGATTCGCCTGGAGGCGGTTTACCCTGCATCGGCATCCTATCGGGAGATTGCGCTTCCCTCTGTTGCTGGCGTTGGAAGGATGCGGGAAAGGGCGGCGAGCGGCAGATAATCTACATCGCCTTCGCAGATCGAATTAGAGCAAGTCTGAAATGACATGAGGAGGAGGAGCATCGATGAACGTAAGAATCCCCGGGCGCCAGACGGTCCATCACGTAAGCCAGGAGGATTGGGGATACCTCCTCTGCGGACTTACCCTTATGACAAGCATCCGTGACGAGATGAAGACGGATGACCCCGTGAACTGTCAGAAGTGCCTGCGGCTCATGGGCTCCTCGATACCTAACCTAGTCAGGGCGCTCAGGTATCTGCGCAAGAAGTATCGAATGGACCTGGAGGACAGGGAAATGATCGATACGATGCTTCAGGGCAGCAAGTTCAAAGAAGTAGATTCTAACAATTTCTTCAGAAACCCTAACCTCGGAGAACCCGGCAAGGCATGGTGGGTATCTTATGGACAGGGGAGGGGTTAAGGTGAACGCAGCGCCTCGATATTGCTTAACGGGATACCCGGCGTATAAGATGCAGATCGCCTGGGGCTTCCTTACCTTCGAAGTCGGATTTCTGATTCACAAGACCATACTCCCTGACGAGCCTTGGCTCCCTGGGCAGGCATATTGGTACTATCGATAAATCGAAAGGAGAAGTGACGATGACAGAACAGGCAAAGACGGCACGATTGGCGCTCCTCGTACATCCCAAGGGGCTCGCAAGAGCGAGGAAGGTCTACAAAAACCTTCAGAAGCTCGGGATTCTCTATGACCTGGGGAGCCCTACTACCGAATGGGCTCACTGGAAGGCGCCGGCCATGATGGACCTTTCGGTAGAGGCTCACCCGGGGAATCGCATCAGTCTCGCCCATTACGGAGAGCAGAATGGAGACCTCATGGCCGATCCGGATATGATGGTCATCATAGACAGAGAGGCTCAGGCCGCTTTCGGCGAGACGTGGCAGAATGATTACGTCGGAGTCTACCACGACATCTATTTCCGGCCAGGAGTCGTTAACCTGATGCGGGTCGATGAGCTTACGAGTTTCCTCTTGGATTGGACGAAGAACCTCATCGATGGAGGATGGGTAAAGGAAGAGAAGAAGGCCGCATGACAGCCGGCGGCCAGGGTGATATAATGAGCATGAAGCGAAAGGAGACAGAAACGATGGATGAGCGGGAGAATCAGAAGCCGAGGGAAACAATCGTTTTTGATGTAATGATCGACGAGGCGACCTTCCAGGCGATGCAGAGCGGTACGATCCATGCCGTGAAATACTGGCAGGCCGAGGAGCGGCTCCATATGCAGAAGTATGTTTTACTCTTCACGGGCGCCTATCATATCCTTTGCATCAATTAAGGGTCTTGCGAGATTTCCATATTCCTGCTAGAATAGGGACATGTGGGCAAGACAGAGCGAATTTACTATGGGTCTGAGGGCGCTTCTTAACGAGCGCCTTTCTGCATTTCAAGACAAAGATATCGTAAGGAGGGTACATGGCGGCTCAGAGATGGCAGAACCGAATCATCGAGCAGGGTACGGCGAATCCTGCGAAGCTCATGGAGAACCCGGGCAACTGGAGGTTACACCCTGACTTCCAGAAGGAGGCGCTCGCCGGCGTCCTGGGGGAGGTAGGATGGGTACAGAGCGTCATCGTCAACCGGACTACGGGCCATATCGTTGATGGACACCTGCGGGTCGAGCTTGCCAAGGCCCGAAAGGAGAAGACCATCCCCGTCTCATACGTAGAGCTATCCGAGGAGGAGGAGGCCAAGATCCTCGCCACGTTTGATCCTCTCGGAGCGCTCGCCGAGATCGACAAGCAGCGGCTCGATGAACTGCTCGGCCGAATCAACAGCGATGATTCTGCCGTAGGAGAGCTTCTCGCAAAGCTCGCCGAAGAAGAGAAACAACATAGAGTACCAGGACCGTCAGGAGAGCCCTCGGGCGCCGGAGGAGGCCGCAGCGGAGGAGCATCTTACGTCATTCAATACGCCATCATCTTCAATACCGAAGAGGAGCAGGACCGATGGCATGCGTATCTGAAGTGGCTCAAAGAGCAGTATCCCGAGGTCGATACGATTGCGGAGCGGCTCATACGAGATATCGAGGCCAGGATGGACAAATCCGGTGAATGACCGAATACGGTACATAGACGCCAACGTCTATGAGGAGGCGAAGCGGAGAATCCGACATGTCCTGGGGCTCTTTGACAAGGTTTTCGTGAGCTTCAGCGGCGGTAAGGATTCCCTCTGTGTCCTGCATTTGACGAAGGAGGTCTATGAGGAGGATGGCATCAAGCGCCCCATTGATGTAATCTTCTACGATGAGGAGATCGTGCCGGATGACGTAATTGACTTCGTGGATTCTTACCGGAAGCAGCCTTGGCTCAGACTTCAATGGTTCGCCGTCCCGCTTTTCAGCAGCAAATTCATCCTGGGGCGCACAGTCTCGTACGTTCAATGGGACCCTGGAAGGGAATGGGTAAGGCCGAAGCCGGAATGGGCCATTATCAACAGCGGAGGCAGGACCTTTGACCAATACTCCCTGGACAGTTTCATTGCCGAGGGCCATCGGGGGAAGATAGGTTTCATGAACGGCATCAGGGCCAGCGAGAGCCTCGTCAGACTTCGAGCTTGTATCAATAAGCGAAACGAGAACTACATCAATGCGTCAGGCTCATCGGCCCGGATAAAGCTCATCAAGCCAATTTTTGACTGGAGCGAAAAAGATGTCTTCCGGTATTTTTGGGAGAAGAGGCTTCGCTATTGTCCTATCTACGATAATCAGGTCTGGAATGGGCAGACCCTACGTGTATCGACTCCCCTACATCCCGAGGCGGCGAAGCGCTTCGATAAACTCAGAACCCTCTATCCCTCCTTCTT
>Ga0172375_10007056_pt1 | contig 15508 bp, 7 predicted proteins | sample LakKiv1m_FD_114537 | JGI IMG/M metagenome (GOLD analysis project Ga0172375, IMG submission 114537) | Freshwater microbial communities from Kabuno Bay, South-Kivu, Congo - kab_092012_11.1m | ecosystem: Environmental > Aquatic > Freshwater > Lake | place: Democratic Republic of the Congo... | reverse complement strand
GCCAGCGCATGGGCCGCCGGGATTTGCGGATCCCTCACGAGCTGCCAAAGTTCCGCAAGGGCGCGAGGCGCGGCAAGATCGTCCGCGAGACTTTCATCGAAGCGCTCAAGCCTTTCGGCGGCCGCTGGCACAAGCTCGGTTCTGCCGGGGAGCTCGGCGCCTGCGGATTTTTCCCTCAGGTCGAGGATCTTCTCGATCAGGGCCTTCCTGGAAGCCTTGGCCTGTTCCATGCTTTCCCAGGAGAAGGTGAGCTGGCTTCTGTAATGCCCCCCCAGGCAAAAGTAGCGATAGTCGAGGGGCTCGATACTTCCATCGACGAGGCTCTGCAAGGTGACGAAACTTCCCTTCGACTTGGACATCTTCCCCTTGTCCATGATGAGGAACTCGGCATGGAGCCAGTAGTTCACCCACTTCCTGCCCGTGGCCGCCTCTGACTGCGCAATCTCGTTGGTATGATGCACCGGGACGTGGTCGATGCCTCCCGCGTGGATATCGAAAGATTCGCCGAGGTATTTCATGCTCATCGCGGAGCATTCAATATGCCAGCCAGGGTATCCCCTGCCCCAGGGGCTGTCCCATATGAGGGCTTGGTTCTCAAATTTCGATTTCGTGAACCAGAGCACGAAATCGTGCGGATTTTTCTTGTTTTCATCCACTTCGATGCGCGCGCCCGCCTTAAGATCGTCCATTCTGAGATTGGCGAGCTCGCCATATTTCGGGAATTTCGTCACGTCGAAGTAGAGATTGCCGCCAGCCATATAGGTAAAGCCGTTCGCCTCTATCCGCTTGATCAGCTCTATCATGTCCTGCACATGCTCCGTGGCTTTGCAAACCACGGTCGGACGCTCTATCCCAAGCCTGCCCGTGTCGGCGAAAAAAGCGTCAGTGTAAAATTTGGCGATTTGCAGGACACTTTCGCCGCGCTCTTTCGCGCTCTTTACCATCTTGTCCTCGCCCGTATCGTCGTCACCGGACAAGTGCCCAACATCGGTAACATTCATCACGTGGGTTACGTCGTAACCAAACCGCCTGAGCGTCCTGACGAGAATGTCCTCGAATATGTACGTACGAAGGTTGCCAATATGAGCATAGTTGTACACGGTCGGTCCGCAGCCATAAAAGCCGACTTTCCCGCGCTGAAGAGGCGTGAATTCCTGCATGGCATGACCCATCGTATTGAAAAGCTTGAGAACAGGCATCGGGATATCCTCCGGCGGCGGGCTTGAAATTAGGCCGCGCAGTCGTCACTATTGGTGATGACCATGAAAAACCTATGGCAAATCGCCCAAAAAATCAATATACCGCCACAAAGAATCAAATATGGTGAGCGAATGGCTCCCCATACGACATTCGGCATCGGCGGACCTGCCGATATTTTCATCGGAATCGCTTCTGTAGCCGAATTGGCCAAGGTCATCGCAACGCTGAACCATGAAGGCATACCTCAATTCACGCTCGGGGCTGGCGCCAACATCCTTGTGGGCGATAAGGGCATACGGGGAGCGGTCCTCGACCTTAGCGGGCTGGCTTGGGCCCGTACCACCGGCAGCGGCATCAGCGCAGGGGCTGGCATAAGCGTGGATAGACTTTGCGAGCACGCGCTTGCGTTCGAGCTGGAGGGGCTCGAAAATTTCTACGGCATGCCGGGAAGCCTGGGGGGGGCACTCTACATGAATGCCCGCTGCTACGAAAAGGACTTTTCCGAATTCATCGAAACGATCACGGCCATCTCTCCCTCGGGAACCTTGGAAGCCATCCATCCCCAGCCCGGCCAATGGTCCTATAAGAAATCCCCCTTCCAACCAGAGGGAGCGTGGTCAGGCTGGATCATCGCGGGCGCGACGCTCAAGCTCTTTTCCGGAAAGGCCGAACATATCGCCGGCATCATGCGTTCGCGGAAGCTTGACAGAATGGCTAAAGGGCATTACCGAATGCCATCCGCCGGTTCGGTGTTCAAAAACAACCGGAGCTTTGGAAAACCAACAGGCCTCATTCTCGACGATCTTGGCATGAAAGGCGCGAAGATAGGCGGAGCGGCCATTTCCCCCTGGCACGCCAACATCTTCATCAATGAAGGGAATGCCAGCGCCAATGACATGAGAGCACTTATCCGAATGGCACAGGAAAAGACATTCTCAGCCTACGGCTTCCGCCTCGAGCCCGAAGTCCTCTTCGTCGGCGAATTCTGAACGCTACATTTCGCGCAGGCGCTCATTATATCCTTGCGTTCGCGCATCATGCCATTTACACTAAAATTATATGAACTCGATGAATGAACCCGCCGGCATCTTCGCCTTGATCATGGCGATCGCCGTAGTCTCTCCATACGTATCGGATTTCATGGGCGTGCCGGTGGTGGCGTCCATGACCTTGATCGGCGTACTTCTTGGCCCCCAGGTCTCCGGGATCCTTGAGCCAACGATTCTCATTCAATTTATCGGCTCGCTTGGCATGATTTACGTATTTTTCTCAGCAGCGACCGAAGTGAATCTTGGCATTCTCAGAAAACGCACAAAATCGGTGCTGATTTTCGGATTTCTCACCTTTTTTATCCCCTTCTTTTTCGGCCTCGCTTTTGGACTCATCCTCTTCAACCAGCGACTACTGTCGGCAATCCTTCTGGGAGCTTTTTTTGCTTCTTCCGGTTCACTGATTATACAGCCCCTGCTTCGCACCGACCTTATGAGCAGGGAATCGGCGGAAGTCGGGCGAGGCGGCGCGGGCTTCTCGAGGATAATGGTCGCCATCGTCATATTCATCTCGAGTATTGTATTCCCCGAAGGAGGGGTATGGCCGGCGCTAAAGACAGCGGGGCTTTGGGTCGTCTATTTCGGCGGGCTCTATTTCCTTTTGCCGCGTTTCGCCTCGCTGATAATTCGCAAGACCAGATTGCAGGGAAGCATCGACGCGGTTTTTATTCTTTTTCTCCTTTTTGCGAGCGCGGCCTTGGGATTATTCGTCAGCGTGCCTGGCTATATCGGGGCCTTCTACGCCGGGCTACTTATGGCGCCGGTCTTTTCGTCATCCAAGTCCATCTCTTCAAGGATAGACCTGCTTGGCGATTCGCTTTTCCTCCCCTTTCTCCTTGTATTCATCGGCGCTTCAGCCGATTTCAGCAAAATCCCATCGCTGCCGCTCGCTCTCGCGCTCATCGCGGGTTCCGCGATATTGGGGCTCGGCTCGAAATTTCTCGCCGCCTTCTTCGCCGGAAAATTGCTGAAGTATTCCAGGGCTGACCGTGGCCTCCTCTTTGGCTTTTCCTCTTCCTTCGCCGCCTTCTCTCTTGCCGTCGCCTCGGTTGCCGGCAGCTCGGGCTTCTTCGACCAGCCGCTCGTGAGTGGGGCGATCATACTCGTCATAGTCTCAAGCAGCATCGCTTCTCTCACCACACGCAATTCGGGCTCATCGATACTGCTCAAGAAAGCCCAGGGCCAGGAACATACGCCCCGGGCTGGGGAGCGCATCATGGTAGCGCTCTCCAAGCCAGGCAGCGCGCACTATCTCATGGATCTGGGAATCGCGCTTCACGGCCAGGATTCTCGCTCCCCCCTCTTTCCCCTGGCCATCATCTCGGATACGGAATCCGAAGGCGAGTCCAGACAACACGCCGAGACGATGCTCGCGGCCGCCATCATGCAGGGGGTATCGTCGCAGATTTCGGTAATTCCCGTATCGCGAGTCGAAATGAACATCGCGAGGGGAATTCTCGATAGCGCCGACGAACAGAACGCCGATACGCTCATTGTGGGTTGGAACAAGCCGCCGCGGCTGGCGAACGCCTTTTTCGGCTCCGTCATCGACCAAATCGTCAATGGCGGGAATCAAATGGTACTCGTGGTTCGAGCCGTGGCTCCCTTCAACGCAGCCCACATCATAGCCATAGTGCCATCCCTCTGCGATCACCATCCTGGTTTTGCGCGCGCGGCGATGGCTCTCAACGCTCTAGCGAAGAAAAGCCAGGCAAAGCTGCACCTCATTGCGCTTGAAGGACAAAGAGCCGGTCTTGCCCGCGCCTTCAAGGAAGCCGGCTATCCCGCCCAAATGCAGATGATAGAACTGGAATCCTGGAAGGAAATCGGCAAAGCCATGAGACAGCTGCCGCCAGCTCCGCGCTTTTTTGTTCTCCTTAGCGCCCGCCCTTCGGAGCCGTCATGGCATCCGGCGATCGAGCGTCTCCCCCACCGAATAGGCGAGGAATTCCCGGACTCGAATCTTCTCATGATTTATTTCGCCAGTTCCGAGGCCCGGCCAGAGAGACTCGATGCCGAACCGGATAAGGACAAGTCGCTCATCGTCGATGAAAGCGACAAGACAATCAGCCTCTCAAAAGCGAATCCTTCCGCGCGTATTCTCCAGGAAGCCATTGCCCAAGGAAACATTCGAGTAAACATGACGCATTCCGCGATCGCCGATGGCATATTCGAGCTCGTTTCTTCAGCTTTTCCCTTTGACAGGAAGCAATCGAGCAGGCTGGGCACCAGGCTCACCGAGATCGTACAGCGTCAGCCCATAGAGATCGAACCCGGCGTCGTTCTCATCCATGACCGCGTTGAGGGAATCATCAACCCGATTCTCTGCCTCGGCGTTCATCGCCAAGGGTTCAGAATCTCCCTCCTCGAAAGGCCCGTCAAAATACTCGTCATTATTTTCGTGCCGGAGAGCGCAAGCCCCGAAGATCACTTGGCGTTCTTGGGGAATATCGCCCATCTGTTCAAGGATATGAATCTGGCGCTTCGCCTTCTCGAAGCCGACTCCCCAGAGGATCTTCTCAAATAGTTTATTTCAGCGCGTGAATAAGGAAGGGGTCGTCCTCGCAGGGCGACCCCTTTGCTTTTCTTCGCCAAAGCCGCGGCCTCACCCGCGGCCGCGGCTCACTGGTTTTTGATGAGGACGAACTCCACGCGCCTATTCTTCCACCTGTTCTCCACATCCAAGAAGCTCACGACAGGCTCGCTCGATCCCAATCCCTCAACGCTCAGCCTTCGCGCGTCCACACCGTTTTCTATGAGCATCGTGCGGACGAGTTCGGCCCTACCCGTCGAAAGAGGTATCAGTTCCTTGGTCTCCTCATTCTGGATCCTCGTCTGCGAATATCCCAACATCTTGCCAACGTTGTTGGCGTGGCCCTCGATGCGAATCCTGTAATCGGGGAATTTGTTGAGAATCTGGGCTATCCTGGCCACTACCTTCTCGTTGCGCGCGACGATATCGGGCGAAAGTCCAACGAAATCGGCATAATTCGCCCTGAATACTATTGAAGGTACCTTGATCTTGAGCCTGTCCCCATCGCGAATCACGAGCACGTCAACCGCGATGATTCCGGATACTGTCGTGCTGTTGCCGAGGGCGTCCCGGGCCACGAATTTGAAGGGATAGTCGCTCGCCGACTCTACCAGTTCGCCCTTGGGCGATTTCCCATCCCACACGATCTTGGCGGGAGGCTTACCCTTCCCGCCCCAATCGATAAAGAGCCGCTCCGAGCCAACAGCGTTGGGATTGCTCGATTCGACAATGGCCGTCTCGTATACCTCGAGTTTCCAGTCAACGATGCCGGCCGCTCCATCCACATTGATCCCGAAGGTCAGGCGATCGCCCACCCCATCATCATCGGGGCTGAAGTATTCTGGGTCGACACTGATATCGACGACGGGCGGATCCACATCGACGAGGACCATCTGACTCGTCGCTTGGGCGACATCACCCTTGGCGTATTTCACGACTAGTTTTCCAATATATTCGCCTTGGACGACTTGGCCCTGCAAATCACGGCCGTCCCAGACCAGGCGCGCCGGGACTTCCGAGTCCGAGCCGCCGAAGAAACTCTTTTCCACGCCCTTCTTGTCCACGAGGGAGAAGCGCCAGGATTCGATGCCTTCCCTTCGCTCGACGACAATCGTGAAGGAGACATCGTCGCGTACACCATCGCCATTGGGCGACATGCCCGTATCGGAGGCGGTGACATAAACCTTTGGCTTCGTTCCATCCACCGTTATGCCATTGATTTTGGCCGAGGCAGCGTTGCCCGCCAGGTCGGTCGCGCTCACTTCATAGTTATAGACTCCGTCCCGTACAATGGCTCCCGATGAATCCTTGCCATCCCATACAAAGCTCCTGGCCTCCGACTTCCACGACCAGGTTCTCACGAGGGCTCCCGCCGCGTTCTTTATTCGGCCGGTCCAATCGTCCCCGATGGAGGAATTCTGCTCGATCGCAATCGTATCTTTGTTGCCGTCGCCATTCGGGGAGAAGAGAAGCGGCGATGCGGAAGCCGAAATCTTGGGGCCAATCGTATCGAGAAGCACTGCTTGGCTCGCCATCGAGAAAGAATCATCGTTGTTGTACAAGAGCCTCAATGTTACCTGGTATTTTCCATCGGGGGCGAGGATACCGGAATCGGTTCTGCCATCCCAGGAGTACTGGTCCCTCATGTCGGTCGAACCTCGCCACGCTTTCACCGGGTTGGCCTGACGGTTACCCGCCGCGTCGAGTCCATAGACGGCTATCTCGTATTCTTTGATCGCCTGGGTTTTCGACGCCTGGATGTTGATGTAGAGCGTATCCTTCACGCCATCGCCATTTGGGCTGAAGGCCTTTTGATCGACATCGAACCTGACCGTCTTTCTAGCCGCGTCGACCTCGATGGGAAGCCGCTGCGAAACAAAGCTGTTGTCTGCCTGGTCGATCGACCGGAGTTCATAGAAGTACATCCCATCGGGAACAAGGCTTCCCGTCTGGTTTTTCCCGTCCCATGTCACCGAGCCCAACTGCTTGTCCCAAGACCAGCTGCGCACGATCTTATCGGCCGCGGAGATTATCTGGCCTTGCCAGACATCGCCCGGCACCGCTTCCTGCAGAATGTCGACAGTATCCGATCTGCCATCGCCGTTGGGGGAGAAGATAGCGGAGGACAAGCGAACCGTCGCCTGAGGAGCTATCCTGTCGATCACGAAAGGACCTACCTCACTGGAAAGGGCGTCGTCATTCAGGTAATGCACGGAAAGACGAGCACGGTAAGCCCCATCGGGAGCCGGTATTCCGGAATCAGTCACGCCGTCCCACTGATATTGGGCTCTTATATCGGATGAGCCTTTCCAACTCTTGACGGGCAGCGCCGCCCCCCCCATACCTTCCTGAACGATGAGAAGCTCGAAATTCTTTATTCTTTCAGGATACTGGGCTCTCACCCCAAACGATATCAAATCGCGTTTCCCGTCACCGTTCGGGCTGAAGGCGAGCGTATCCGCGTCCAGGCGAACCGCCTTCTTCTCTGTTTCGACCGTTATGACGATATCGCGGCTCACCGTTTTATTGCCGGCGCCATCGATCGATTCGGCACTGTAACGATAGCTCCCATCGCGCACGACGGATCCGGTATCATCGCGTCCGTCCCATATGAAACTTTGCGCTTCGTTTTGCCAAGCGTAGCTTTTAGCCACTCTGCCATCCGAGGCCTTGATTGTTCCTCTCCAATCGTCGCCGGCGACCGAGGCCTGCTTAATCTCGACGCTATCGGATCGACCATCGCCGTTGGGCGATATGATGTCGAGAGAAGCGCTCACGCTGATTTTCGGGAATACCCTGTCCAGAAGGAAGGTTGGCGCTGAAGCGTCTATTTCATCGCCGTTCAGATAGTTCACCGTCAAACTTGCCGCGTATCGGCCATCGGGAGCCTGGACGCCCGAATCAGTCTCTCCCTTCCAAATCACTTTCTGGGGAACCGGGCCATTGCCTTTCCATACACGGACGGCGTTCATGGCCATGGGACCTTCCTGGGCGACGATACGCAATTCATAGCTCTTCACGCGCTCGGGAGCCTGCACGATAGCGCCTATCGCCAATTCATCGCGAAGCCCATCGCCATTCGGGCTGAAGGCGCGCTGATCGAGATCGAGCCGCACCGCCTTCTTTTCCGTCTCCACGCTAATGGGGAGCTTTCCCGAGGAATAGCTGTTGCCGCCCGCGTCGCCCGACGCAAGCTCGTAATAATACAAACCATCGGCAACGATGCTTCCCGTCGAATCCTTTCCATCCCAAACGAGGGATTCAAGCTTGCCACTCCATGTCCACCGGCCTACGACATCGCCGCCGGCGGTGCTCATGGTACCCTGCCACAGATCTCCCGCCGTTCCCTCCTGCGTGAAGGTCACCGTATCGAGTATACCGTCTCCATTTGGGGAGAAGAGGCGCGCGGAGACTGAGACGTTTGCCTTTGGAGGCACCCTGTCGACCGTGAAAGGCCCAACCTTGGTCTCGGCAGCATCACCGTTCGGATAGGAAACGCTCAGGAATGCCCGGTAGCTTCCATCGGGAGTGGCGATACCGGAGTCGGACTGGCCATCCCAATCCACGCTGCGCGGAAGAACAGCGCCACCTTGCCACGATTTGACTGCCTTTGTGCCTGTCGTTGTTTGCTCGGGCACAGAGTCGGCCTGCGCTATCCAGAGATTCCAGCCAGACAATTTCGTCGACGCGGTGGCGTCGACACTGAGCGTCAAAGTATCTTTTATGCCATCGCCATTAGGACTGAATGCCAGACTGCTGGCGGTGAGTTTGACTTCTTTTTTCAGCGTATCCACTTGAATGGGTATTTCTTTCGATACGAAAGCGTTCCCCGCCCTATCGGTTGCCGACACGACATAGCGATACATCCCATCGGCCACCATGATGCCAGAGTCCCCCAAGCCATCCCAGATTATTGAGGGCAATTCGTTGGCGAAATCCCAGCTTTTCACCGGATTTCCCTTCGCGTCGATAATCCTCGCCGTCCAGCTATCTTCGGCCGTGCCCGACTGCGTTATCGCGATTTTCGATTGCTCGGGGCTTCCCGCGGGGTTGAATACCGCTTTATCCACCTTCGCCTGGGCTGAAGGATAGGTTCTGTCGAGGAGGATTCCCGCGCTTTCGATTTTCGTCGAGTAACCGTTGATGTAGGACAACTCCAGCCGAGCCTTGTAGGTGCCCTCAGGCAGGGTTCGGCCGTCTTTGTCCTTCCCGGCGAAAACGTAGCGGGCAGCCAGAGCGCTATCGGTATCGCTGCTGAAGAAGAGGCCCTTATCCCCGCCCTGGCCATCACCAGTTATGGAGAATTTCCAGGAAACGAGGCCATCCATCGTTTCAACCTCAGGAGAGACCGTAACGGTTTCGGCTATCCCGTCGCCGTTGGGGCTGAAAGCATCCTTGTCCAGGGCAAGCGCCGCCGAAGGCTTTCGGGTATCCACACGAACCTTGTCCGAGGTAGTGGCGAAGCTGTTCCCCGCCCTGTCCACCGAGAATACATACACGGCGTAGTCGCCATCGGGGACGATTCTTCCCTGATCATCCCTGCCATTCCACTCGAGCGCTTCGGGAAGGTTCTGGGAATAGCTCTTTACTACTTTCTGATTTTTCTGAGCGTCTCGAATCTCAAGGTTCCACGTGTCTTCCTCGGATCCTGAGAGCGAGAAGACGAAGCTGTCCCTCGATCCATCACCATCGGGGCTGAAGACATTGTTCGTGTCCGCGAGTTTTATCGTCGCCGAGGGAGCTGTCCTGTCCATGTAGAACGGCGCGGAAATCTTTGGCTCACTGTATCCGTTCTGGTATTCGAACGTGACCATGGCCTCGTACTCGCCATCAGACAAGGGCTTCCCGTCCGGGGAAAAGCCGGTGAAAGTGTATGATTTCTCAGGAAGGCTATCGGCCCCTCCCGACACAGACCAGACTTTGTTCTTCTCGGGATTGAGGATGGCGATCTCCCAGGTTATCAAATTCTTGAGTGACTCGAACGAAGGCAGTACATGCAGGGTATCTCTTATGCCGTCCCCGTTGGGACTCATCACCGATCCATCCATCGCGATCGATACAGCGGGCTTCGTCGTATCGATGGTAATGTTCCGGACTTCGCTGGCCGCCTTGTTTCCCGCTTCATCCATAGTGGACAGCTTGAGCGTATACATACCATCCGGCACTCTCCTGCCATCGTTGTTGGTGCCATCCCATTCGAAATCTTTAGGCCCGCTCCGACCATTTACATTCAGCTCAATGGATCTGACCACCGTGCCAACCGCGTCCGCTATATCGACTTTCCAGCTATTTTCCACTTCGCCATTGGTTCTGAATGATAAAACATCCTTTTTCCTGTCACCGTCGGGACTGAAAATCATCGTGGGATCCAGCGCCTTCACGGTTCCCCATGGCTTCTTTGTATTCACGACGACCACCGTCATGCAACTGAGGTAGTCGAGGTTCTGATTCCCATTATCGTCCCAAGCCCTAATGCTTATGGTATAGGAATCATCAGGAACAATAGTGCCTTGATCATCGCGGCCATCCCACACGAGGCTGGCGGGTACCTCCACGCTTTTTTTCGTATAGAGGAAAGCCCGACCTGGGGCGGCGATGAGCCCGCTGATCGAGTCCGCCCTGTCATTGGAAGCGCCAAAGGTTTTCAGAACCTTGCCGGAAGATTTGTCTTCCACCGTCATTTTCCAGCCGGCGATATACCGTTCGTCGGAAATCGACACTGGGATTTCAAGCGTGTCTTGAACGCCATCGCCGTTGGGGGATATGAAGATTTTGCCGCCAAAGGGGACGGGAAGCTTGGCGTCGATCGCAGGGGGCGTCTTGTCCTTTATGCCAAAACTGAGATTGAATCCAGCGCTCGCCGCAATGAGCGAGTCATAGAGTGGCGCGACGGCGGCTGAGGCGCTGAGGGTCGCATCCCTATGCGCCTGTTTGCCCAGCTTTATCCCCTTGCCCAGGGGAATTGTGCCGGATATGCCAAACGAAGGCAGCAAGCTGCGGCCAGAGCCGGCCAGGGCGTCGCGAAGGCCGAGGGACCAGCCAAGACGCAGGGACGCGTATTCCCTGAACCCGAAACCGATGGAGAGATCGGCGCCAAGATCCTGGAATGAGGGACTCCACAAATCGAAGGAGACATCAAGATTCCAGTTGTAGGTTTGAACAAGATAGCTTCTCATGCCGAGGCCAAGGGTGAATGCCGAAGGATAGGAGCTCGCGGATCCACCGAAAATCCCGGTGAGCGGAACCGTCGAATACCCTTTGCCTATATCAAGGATGGAAAGCCCAAATCGTGTATCTTTAAGGAAACCCAAATCCCCGGCAAACCATGTGGCGCCTAGATCAAGGCCTACACCCCAACCAAAACCGCCATTGCCGCCCATCGTTATGTCGAGAGCGCTTCCCACATAGAGCGAATCCAGCAGATCTTTGGCAAAACTCGCGCGCAGGCTTCCAAAAGTGCCGAGCGGCATGCTTGACATCGTACCCGGCACCGAGAAGAACCGCGCGTTGCCGCCCCACACGCCATAGGGCGTGGGAAGGGAGAAAGATACCGCCGCCGCCGAACCCCAACCTTGGGTACCCGAGCCAAAATCACTTATTCCGGTGTACGAGCCTTCGACTTGAGCGAGCTGGCTGCCTCCCGTCACCGAAGGATTGAGGATGGCTGCCCATGGCGCCGCTTGTCCTGTCACCGTCGGCGTGGAAGCCAAACCCCAGGGAGAATATAAGGACGGAAGGAAGAAAGCGCCTTTGGGAGGATCATATCCGGAAACTGAAAGAGCGCACGCAAAAACAAGGCTGAATAAAGCGATCAGGGTTTTCTTAAAAAAGGACATGGGTCTTCTCCCTTGACGACAATAAGCTATATAGATAGGTATCACGTAACGGCGAAAAAAACAAAGCCGCGAAGTGGCTCCCTTCTAGAGATTATCGACAGGAATCGACCTGGTATTTACAAGCCTATTGATAGATTATCAAGCCCGGCCTCGGGTCGAGGGCCATGACTTCCGCCGGGGAAAGGAGGGGGTTGTCCCAACCAGCCAAGGGGAAATCCGATTTGAAGAACAGCTTGAATCCTTTGACCGGCATGTTCTCCGCTTTCGAGTTGAGGGAATAGGTACTTTTCTTGAGGGCGGGGCTGCCAAAACCATCAGCGGTGTGGACGAGAAGCACACGATCGAGATTCGCCCGCACTCGGTCCCTGTTCAGTATCATTTTTTCGTGGAACTGATGGACGACGAGCATCCTGATGCCGGGAATATTGTTGGCGATTATGTAATCTTGCATGATCTGCTGCGCCTGGTTCAGCTCTTCGGCGGTGATCGAGCCTATCTCCTTCATCGGGGTAAGGGTTCTCCACTCGGGGTCGATCGCAAGATGCACGTTTGGGTACTTGAGGAAGGGAAGTATCTTTTCCATCGATGCTTTGACCGAATATTTGCCAATTTGATGGTCCACGAACACAAGCATACCCTGGGATTGGGCATAGCTGATGTAATCCTCCAAGACCGAATCCTTGAGATAGCCGATTTCCCCGCCCGGCCAGCATGTCCCATAGATTATATAGTAGGCGGGGATCGCCCCATCCGGACCGTTGACTTCATCGTAATACCGCGCGTATGCCTTCACCCTGCTCGCGATCTCCTCCTTCGAATAAAGTCCAAGAATGCCCATTTTTTGCGAAAATGGATGACCATAAAAAGCGACGACCGTGTTGTTGGCGAGAAGAGGTATGCGTTCGGTCAAGGTCTCTGCGCCGCCCAGCAGGGCGGGTTTCGTGACCATCTGAGGCAGGGAAAGCTGAAAAGCTTTTTTGTACATCGTGGGGAAAAGCCGATAGGGCGTATTGTCCGTGGAAGCGACCCGAGCGATCAGCGCAAAGACAAAGAGACAAAACAGCAGCGATCTCCTGGCGAACATGAGGACTCCATTTCACGAATAGTTTCAATCTCTTCTTACTATCGTCAATCGGGACGCGTTGCTTGAATGCCATATGGGGCCATTGACATAGGAGTAAGGAAGGAATCGTGTCGCGAACGCTCGGAGATACGGGCATTTTTTTCTCGCGTGGAGAATATTTTTCCGCATAAAAGCCTATCTAGCCACAGCCAAGAAGACACCCAAAAGGGCTGGAAAGAAATGTTCACTTTATTTCTTTTTAGCATATATAATAAAATATTTCTTATTGCTTTTATATCATTTGGCACGACTTGTGCTTAATAATAGCTGCCCGTGAAAACGGACTCGGCCAACGCCAGAAAGCACATACAAAAATATGGTTCTTCGCGGCAGGCCAGAATCGATTTTCGAAGGAGTTTTACTATGAAAAAAGCGCTTATCGCTATCGCGATCGCTTTCGTCGTCCTCGGAGTTGCATCAGCTCAGCCTTTCGCTCAACCGAGTTACCCCTGGTCGGCACAGCCCAGAATGGGACAAATGAATGTTCCCTCCTATGGTCCGGGCTATGGCCGCGGCTACAACGTCCAGAGCTATACTCCCCTCACCCTCGAGAAAATCACCCTCGAAGGGACACTCGAGCTCGTGAATTCCCAGGTGGCGATCAAGAAAGACAACAAGACCTATTACGTGATGATCCCCAACCGTCTCTACGGATTCGTTGATGGACTCAAAGAAGGGGCCAGCGTAAAGATTGATGGCTATTCGCATGAAATCCCCGGCGTCAAAGATAGCTTTGCGGTGCGCGTCAATACGCTTAACGTCAATGGCAAGACTATCGACCTGACCACGACTACCGGCGCTATCGGATCTTTTGGCTACGGCATGATGGGCGGACAGGGTATGCGCGGTGGCCACATGGGTGGCTACTGGGGCCGCTAATCCCTTTCCTCAGCTTCCTCGATACATGACAAGGCGCGGCCGCCCCTCCGGGGCGGCCGCGCCTTTCCACGCCTTTCCGCCTTACATGGCCGAAGCCGCTGCAAACGAAGGGGCCGTCCGCGAATTTTCGCGGACGGCCCCTTCGTTCCGATCAAGGGCATTCCCGGACCGATACGTTGTCGATGTTGGACTAATTCGTCCAAGAAAGGCAATCAGACGTACTTGACGACTTTACCTGCCTTGAGGCATTTAGCGCAGATCTTCACGGTCTTGACCGTTCCATTGACTTTCGTCTTCATCTGGATGAGGTTGGGCAGCCAGGTCCTTCTCGTGCGATTCTTCGCATGGGAAACATTATTGCCATACATAGTGCCTTTGCCGCATACTTCGCATACTCTCGACATAGTTGGACTCCAAACGAAATAGTAAAGGCACTTTACCGGAAATAAAGGGAAATGTAAAGCCCCGGACAAAGCCGGCGGTACAATATTCGGAATTTCCCGCCGGACGTCACCTTCGCCTTGCCTCAGGCGCCGGGATTCTGTCCCGCCATGTACTTTGCCATGGCTCCCTTGTTTTTAACCATCTTTTTCATCATTGTGCGCGATTTTTCGAATTTCTTCAGAAGGCGATTGACTTCAGCCACGGAAGTACCCGATCCCCTCGCGATTCTTGACCGCCGAGACGGTCCGATTATGAGGTGGTTCAACCTTTCCTTCTTTGTCATCGACCTCAAGATGGCTTCCTCGTACTTCATCTCTTCGAGATCGATCTGATCTTCGTTCACTTGGCCGGCGAGCCCAGGGATCATGTCGAGCATCGATTTGACCGAGCCCATTTTTTTCATCTTTTGGAGCTGGTCGAGATAATCCTCAAGCGTGAAGTTTTCCTGGGCAAGCTTTTTCTCCAGGGCCTCGGCTTCTTTCTGGTCATATACTGTTTGAGCTTTTTCAACCAATGAGACGATATCGCCCATGCCGAGAATCCGGCTTGCGATCCGATCAGGATGGAAAGGCTCGAGCCCATCGGGGCGTTCGGAGGTTCCAATAAACTTGATGGCCTTTCCCGTGACGGTCTTGAGGGAAAGCGCCGCGCCGCCGCGCGTGTCGGAATCGAATTTGCTGAGAATTACCCCTGTTATGCCGATTTTCTCATCGAATGTTTTGGCGATTTCGACGGCGGCTTGTCCCGTCATGGCATCCGCAACGAGGAGGGATTCGAGGGGATTCACCGCATCGCGAACCTTGGCGAGTTCAGCCATGAGCGCGTCGTCGATCTGTAGTCGTCCCGCCGTGTCGACGATCACGGTATCGAAGGATTCCCGCTTCGCCCTCGCGAGGGCCGCCGTGGCGACGCGCGCGGGATCCTTGGTTTCCTCGGTGTGGACCGCCACGCCGATTTGGGCCCCGAGCACCGAGAGCTGTTCCACGGCGGCCGGCCGCACGAGGTCGCATGCCACAAGAAGAACCTTCCTGCCCTTGCCCTTGAGGCGGTAAGCCAGCTTGGCTGCCGTAGTCGTCTTGCCCGAGCCCTGCAAGCCCAGAAGGAGGATGACCGACTGGGTGTCGGGACCTTTCAGCGCGAGATCCTGATTCTCGTCGCCAAGGAGAGCAACCATCTTGTCGTGGACAATCTTCACGAACTGCTGTCCCGGGCTTACCGAGCGAAGAACCTTCTCCCCTTTGGCCTCTTCCAGCGTTGAATTGATGAAACGCCTCACCACGCGGAGATTCACGTCGGCTTCGAGAAGAGCCATCTTTATCTGATCGACCGCGTCCTCGACATTTTTTTCCGATATGGAAGCTTTGCCGCCGATTCCGCGGAAGATATCGACGAATTTTTCCGTAATTTTCTCTAGCATCGGGAAACCACCCTATTGTGCCGGATT
>Ga0172375_10007054_pt1 | contig 15510 bp, 9 predicted proteins | sample LakKiv1m_FD_114537 | JGI IMG/M metagenome (GOLD analysis project Ga0172375, IMG submission 114537) | Freshwater microbial communities from Kabuno Bay, South-Kivu, Congo - kab_092012_11.1m | ecosystem: Environmental > Aquatic > Freshwater > Lake | place: Democratic Republic of the Congo... | reverse complement strand
TGCGAACAGTCAATGCTTGCTGAAACAGACACGCCATACCAAGACTGTCCGATTATAGGTAAACGTTTTAAAATTGCAAACTAAGCCTGATGATTTTTTCTTTAATTTGTGTATTTTCTATATCAGTCTTATTCATGCCAAATGACGGAACAATGCGCATTTCGTGTTCTTCGTTGAAATGATTTATGATTTCGACAAGATGTCGGTTGGCTTGTTTGCGTCTGTCCAGACTGTAGTAGGTTCCCAGTCCCAGCGTTATGGCTCCCGATGCGGTCAGTGCAATGCCTGAGCCTATCATGGCGGCGCTGTGTCCGTCTCCTATGCCAATAAGAATAGCTCCGGCTATCAGCGCCAGACCGCCGGTCAGGCCGGTGGCTATGAAAATATGCTGTGAGCTTTTCCGCTCGGTTTCAAGCAGCAGCAATGCTTTGCTGTAATCGGGACCGGCGCTGTTTATGACATTAAAGATGCCTTTTTCCGTTAAAAGCCGGTCTCCGTAAATATATTTATATTTGCCGGTGGATGAACTGCTCTCGATATCTTTCGCCGGGCAGACATTCGAACAGCAGAATGACAGCAAAACAATGCAGAAACACAGGACTTTCTGCCATCTGCCGGAATATCGGGGTGTTACGGACATGAGTTTATTCTTTTATGGCGTCGGCATGTTTGACGAAAAAGTCTGACACCAGCGGATAAACTTCCTCCGCGGCACCGTAGCCCATGAGCATATCAACATGCCCGTAATCGCGCAGCAGTCCGCTGTCGGAACCCAGCGTTATCCAACTGCGGAACTGTTCCGGGGTGTTTTCATATATCGGTTTTATGATTTGCGGTGGAACCAGTCTGTCCTTCTGTCCGGATAAAAAGAGCAGGGGCCGATCCAGTTTTGAGATTTCCGCATTGTAATCCAGACCTTCCATCGAATCGAATTTGCCGTTGCGGATCCAGCGGACAAATTGCAGCATTAAACCTGCGGATTCACGGTCAACACTGTTGGCTGTCACTTCACATATAAGCCGGTTGTCCATGTTTTCGGGATTGAAATCCATTCTGAAACGTTTGAAAAATCCTATTAATGGCAGCATGAGATTGGCGAAAATCCAGAAAGAGAAAACGCCCATTATCCTCAGAAGCGGAGCCACTATTATCAGAGGGCTTTTTCCGATTTTTGAAGGGCTGCCCGCAGCTATGGCGGCTTTTATCGGGCTGTCCTGATGTGTGGCCAGATAGGCGTACAGGGCCATGCCGCCCATGCTGTGACCCAGATACAGCACTTCTTTTTTTCCTGTAAGCTGCTGAATCCGTTCGATAAACGCCGGAATGTCGAATTCGACGATATCGTCGAAGTCATAGCCTCTATCGGGCCAGTCGCTTCTGGCGCGACCGCGCATTTCCGGCAGCCAGACATCAAATCCCAGACCGCGCAAGTGCTCGGCCAGCGAGAAGCCTTTTTTAAAATGCAGGTTGTATCGATTTGAACCCATGCCGTGCATTAGCATGACCGGCTGTTCGTATTTCAGTTTTTCGGGCTTTAAGTGGTAAAGCGCCAGAAAGAGACCGTCGGCGCTTCTGGCGAAATGCAGCTCATCACATTCGAAAGGCAGGGCGTAGAGCTTGCGGATATATAAGGAGAGGCAGAGTATTGCAACCAGTATGAAAACAAACCAGACAACAAATTGAATTATTAACCACATGACGTTATTCTTTCATTAATCTATTCGTATACTTCAATGGGAAAGCCGTGCCTGGCGGCGTAAGTGAAAACCTCCAGGGCTATGTCGCACTGAACTCCGATCTTCTTCGAAGTCGTCAGATTTATTGCTATTTTTATACCTTCCGGCGCGCTGATGGGTATTTGTGAAGGTTTGATTTTTCCTTCGGTTATTTTACCGGCCAGGAGCGCCGCCTGTCTGCCGATGGAAGCGTAATCCGGGGATAGAGACAGCAGCCCTCCGGCTTTTACAAGCTTGGGCGTCAGTGTAAAAAATGGTATGCGGTTGCGTATGGTGAAATCCACCATAAGATTATGCGCCGAACGGTTCAGCACTGCGTTGTCGGGTATTATCCACAGGGCATCGATACGGCTATTCAATTTGGCCAAAGCCGCAGAAACATCACCTGAGCCTTTAATTTCTTCCGAGACAAGCTCCATTCCCAGGCTGCGAGCCGCCTGTCCGGCCTGCTCGACAATTTCCGCACTGTTGCCGGAATTGTACAGAACGCCGACACGTTTGACATTGTCAGCCATTATACGCAGGGTTCCCAGTTGTGTTTTAAGCGGAATGGTCAAACTGATGCCGCTGATATTAGGCGCATTCAATCCATAACTTTCAGGATTGGGCACCATGCAGAACAGTATCGGCGTCTCCCTAATGCCTTCTCCGGCCAGAGCCGCCGCCAGAGGGCCCAGCGCCAGCACCAGATCGATCTTTTCGCGTCCAAGCTGCTGTATTACAGCCTTGCCGCGCCTGACATCATTACGCATGTCGTATTCGACAATTTCATGGTGGCCGGCTATGGAAAATGCTGTAATTACTGCATTATAACTGGACAGGTTGCGGCTTTTTACTACACCAATACGGGCAGCCAGAGCATCACCTGACAGCACTACCCATAAAAGCGTTACAATCAGCAGTTTGATAAACGATTTCATGTCCAATCACTAAGTGAAATAAAAAAGCTTCCGTTTTCCAAAGATGAAGTTAAAGTATCGCAGGCCCAAGGTCAAGTAAAGGGCGCTGACAAAAAACGGCCATATGTTCAGTATATTCTTGTTCCGACTGGTTTTTTTACACCGTTATATCTTAACTTTAATGCATTTTCAGGATTTTTGAAGTATACTCATTAAATGAATTAAGTGCTTCGTTTTCTACAGGAGGTAATCCATATGAAAACCTTTAAAACCGGCATGCTGATGTTTTTCATCGTCTGCATTCTATTTATGTATGCCTGCAGCGAAAAATCGGGCGGTTCCGGAGGAGAAGGTGACGCCGAGTCTGAAGGAATAATCGGCGGCGAATGCCTGGTTGATGAGGATTGTGATGCGGGTCTTATCTGTGAAAACGGATACTGCATCGACTCCAATCCGGGCGATGGCGACCAGGAGAACGGCGGTGATTTCATCGATGGCGAAGCACTAATGGTGCTTACTGGTGCTCCGGTCGATTTCGGTGCACCCATAATTTTCAACCAGACCCAGCGTACACTGGAAATTGCAAGTGCCGGAGAGGGCACGCTTCAGATCGATTCCATCGAGCTGGATGGCTCTACCAGCGACGAATATGTTCTTGAAAATGCGCCGGGTGAAGCTATTTATCTGAATCCGGGTGAAAGCTTCAGTCTGATCATTTCCTATACTCCTCAGGATGCCGGAGTCGAAGACGGCCTGCTTAAAATTTATTCCAACGATGAAAACAATTCGGTAACTTCCGTAGATCTCAAGGCATATTACAAAGGTACTCCCGACATTGAAACGGATCTGGACAGCATCGATTTCGGTAACGCCCAGGTAAACGGCATTTCGGTTTCGAGCTGTGTAAAAGTGTCGAACATTCCCGTCAACGCAGACGACAACATCGTAATAGAAATCAGTACAGTCAATATCAAGTCCGGCGACAGTCAGACTTTCGAACTGACCTCCGAAACGAAAAACGCTCTGCCGATACTGCTTCCGCCCAATGGCGAAGAAGAGCTCTGCGTAATTTTCCATCCTAAAAGTGAAGATGAATTTGAAGATGCTCTTGTAATTTATAACGACGATCCCGACACAGAAGAGCAGGAGCTGGAATTACCGCTTATCGGGGCCGGTGTCGTTCCCCGTCTGCAGATCGAACCGGCGGCGGTAGATTTCGGCGATACGAAATTAAACGCGGTAGTCAATGAACCTGTGGTTCTTACCAACATCGGCGGATGGCCGCTGAAAGTTTCCTCGGCTTATATGAAGCCTGGCTCGTCGGCGGATTTCACCGTCGATACTCTGGGCAACATTCCTTCCGGCGGAGTCGACGTTCAACCCGGAGCCAATGTTCAGGTTATGGTGCGCTATGCGCCTACTGCCGTAGGTCTGGATACCGGCCATCTGGTTGTAATAAGCTCCGATCCGGCCAACGGCCAGATGGAAACCGCTGTCAACGGCAACGGCGTCTACTCCACCATTTCGGCAAGTCCGACTTCACTGCTTTTCCCTGATACACCGCTCTGGACGACATCTGCGCTGACACTGACTCTTAAGAACGAAGGCAATGCCGAAGTCAACGTTCAGAGTGTCGATTTCTCCAATACCCTCGAAGGCATAGTATCACTGGTGGATGCCGCGACAGTTCTGCCTGCCGTTATCTGCGCCGGAACGGTGCATGAAGGTTGCGTCGAGGAACTGGAGCTGATTTTCGACTTCGCTCCTGCCGACGAAACACACTACAGCGGCAGCGTGGATATACTCACAGACGACGAAAATTCCAATCTCAACGTTCTGGCCAGCGGCAACGGTGTCATGCCGCACGCCGAATTCGATCCCGAAGCCGGTTCGACCATTGATTTCGGTGATATATGCATCGGAGGCAGTTCAGAACAGCTCATTGAGGTTACCAACAGCGGAAATTATGATCTTGAGGTTACCGGACTTCCCGAGGATGGTGTTCTCGGTTCCTGCACCATCGAGCCTGTTGGCAGCTTACTGACAGTCGAGCCCGGACAAACCGAGGAAATCGCCATCACCTGCAGCCCGCAAGGGCCGTATGTTGGACCGATAGAGGAGAATCTCTCGCTCACTACCAATGATCCTGAAAATTCAGAGATTCAGTTTGACCTTACTATGACCGCAGTCGATCCGATTGTTGATGTCACCCCCAATGAAGAACTGCATGACTTCGGCGAAGTGCTGATCGGATTGTCGGGCGTCCCGGTTCAATACACCATTCGCAATACCGGCTCAGGTTCTCTGTTCATCACCGGCGTTGCACTGGCTTCCGGCAGCTCGAACTCATATGCCATTGAAGGCTTGCCGCCGACCAAACGCAACCGCCTCAATGTCGAGCTCAGACCCGTCACTTTGTACCCGGAAGATTCTCTGTCCTTCACCGTGGCTTATCGTCCGCTGACGGAAGATACGCATATAGGTAAAGTCGTTATCACCAGCAACGACTGTAATGTGTCCGAATACGAGATAGATCTGAGCGGAAGCGGTGTAGGCTGTGCCGAAGATTCGCATCTGTGCGGTTCGGAATGCGTGTCCTCTTCTGATGTGGCGCACTGTGGCGCTAGCTGCAATCCCTGCTTTGAGCCGCCCAACGGCTCGGCTCTGTGCGAAGAAACGCTTGACGGCTGGGCCTGTGGTTTTGAATGTGATCCCAATTATGCTCCCAAGGATGATGGCTGCGCTCCTATTGAGGAGTGCTGCGGTGCAGGCTGCATCGACTGCACCATGCTTAATCCTCCTCATTCAACACCGTTCTGTATTGATAATACCTGTGATTTCACTTGCGACTTCAATTATCACGAGGACGGCGTTCTGTGTGCGCTCAACGCCGCTCCGACTTGTTGCGGTGAAAGCTGCGTCAACTGCACTCTGCTGACCGAGCCCAATCAGGATGCTTACTGCATCGACGAAGCCTGTGATTTCCTCTGTTCAGAGGGTTACGAAGACTGCAGCGTTCAGGCGGGCTGCGAGACCAGCATCATCAACAACCTGAGCAACTGCGGCGCCTGCAATTACGTCTGCGATGAGCATGCCACTGCCAATATGCACGCCACATCCTGTTCGAATTATCTGTGTCAGTACGCCTGTGACAGCGGGTACTCGGACTGCTCAAGCTCGCAGGCCGGCTGTGAGACCAATATCAACCAGAACATAAACAACTGCGGCACCTGCAATTATGTCTGCAGTCAGCACAATCCCGTTCACGCTCATCCCACCGCCTGCTCCAGCGGCCAGTGCCAGTTCGATTGCGACAGCGGCTACAAGGACTGCACAGGCTCTGACGGCAACTGTGAAACCGCCACTGACAGCGACGTATATAACTGCGGCGCGTGCAACTGGGTTTGTCTCTCGCATAAACCCGCTAACACACATGTCAAGAACTGCACTTATGGCGAGTGCATTTATGAATGCAACAGCAATTACGGAGACTGCACCGTCGCAGACGGCTGCGAGACCTACCTGTTAACTTCCACCGAGCATTGCGGTCAGTGCAACTATGATTGCGATGACCACAAGCCGCTGCACGCCCAGACAAAATCATGCGGAGCTTCGGGCTGTGTTTTTGAATGCATCACGCCATGGAACGACTGCAATGGCGACGGCTCCTGCGAAACCGATCTGACCAGCGATCCCAATAACTGCGGTATCTGTTACAAAGACTGCGACAACTTCTCTCCCACAAACATGCACGCCACCGGCTGCAACTCCAATGTCTGCCAGTTTGCCTGTAACGACGGTTACGGTGACTGCAGCAGTATAGCCGGTTGCGAAACTTCCACCGCCAGCAACACATCGCATTGCGGAGCCTGCAACTATGTTTGCAGCCAGAACACGCCGCCCAATACCAGCACCACCGGCTGCTCGGGTGGTCAGTGTCAGTATGCCTGTGTCAGCAATTATCTGGATTGCACTATTGACCCCGGTTGTGAAACCTACAAGCTTACAAATGCCAGTCACTGTGGTGCCTGCAATTACGCCTGTGCGGATCACGCCCCTCCCCATATGCACTCTACCGGTTGTTCCAGCGGCGTCTGCCAGTACGAATGCGATACCGGCTGGAGCGACTGCAACTCAGGCGTAGCTTATCCGGGCTGTGAAACGCCCACCGGAACCGATGCCAACAATTGCGGTACATGTGGTTATATCTGCACCAGTCATGAACCGCCAAACTCCTATACCGAATCTTGTACCAGCAGTCAGTGCATTTTCAAGTGCGATGCCGGTTACGGTGACTGCACAACTTCGGTCGGCTGCGAGACCAATGTATACGTGGATCTGTCCAACTGCGGTACCTGTAACAACGCCTGTGCGGCCAGTGTACCTCCAAACATGCTGGTGGCTGACTGTGATACGGGCGTATGTGAATACTCCTGTCAACCCGGCTATAAAGACTGTACAACGTCACCGGGCTGCGAAACCAACTCGAACACCGACGTCAACAACTGCGGTGCCTGCAACAACAAATGCAGTGACAGCGCTCCGCCGCACATGCATGCTGCAAGTTGTTCCAACGGCAACTGCCAGTATGCCTGCGACACCGGTTACAGCGATTGCACACCGGATGCCGGTTGTGAAACCTACATTTATTCCGACATGAGCAACTGCGGTGCGTGCAATTACTCCTGCGCCGGTCATGCTCCTTACCAGAGCACCGCCATTGCATGCAGCAACTACGCCTGTCAGTATGAATGCAACGAGGATTACGGCGACTGCAACAGCGGCGGCGGTTGTGAAACCGATCTGACCATTGTCGGCAATCTCTGCGAGAGTGGAACCACCATGTACCGCAACGACGGCAGCGGTTCAATACGCGGCGACGACGGCGCGGATGTCACTTACCAGTACAGCGGCTACGGAACTACCTGGTACAAAGTTACTGTAACCGACGAAAATTCTGGCTTGAGTCCGGACAGCATTTCGGTGCGCTTCCATCTCGAAGTGCCGCCGGGCGTCGATTACGATCTGGAGATCCGCGACACATGCGACACGCTTGTCGGTTACTCTGAGAGCGGTCTGGAAGGAGAGGACGAAATAATCGACGTTACATGGTCAGACACGCCGATCTGGGACGACGACAGGACGATTTATGTAAAGATTTACCTGTATAGCGGCAATAACTGCGGAAACTGGAGCCTTACGGCTTCGGGTAATGTGCATCGAATGTAATTACTGAACTTACAGAGAAAAAGGCGCGGTCGAAATACCGCGCCTTTTTTTGTGTCTTGAATAATGCTGTCAGTTGCCGTTACCCAGAACGTTGTCCAGATATTTTTTCATGCATTTCATTCCGCTGTCGGCGGCACGCGTATTTTTATGAAAGCCGAGCCCGTACTGGCCGACGCTGAATTGAGCAGCGTCCGGTTTTTCGCTCCGACTGATGTGCAGTACCAGCACTTCGCTGCCGCTGCCGAATTCCATCAGCAGTCCGCCTTCCGGAGCCTGCGCCACACGTCTGAATTCATAGCCGCAGGGGTTATCGCGACCTTCTCTTATGATGTCGCCGAAGACGGCTGTCAGACTGCGCAGCATTTCGGCCAGTTCGGCATTGTTCCAGTCGTTCTGCAGGCGGCGACTCCACCAGCGCAGCGAATCAGCGCCTTCCAGTTCCGGTGGACATTCAATGATTCCGGCGACAGTATTGCTGATGCCGTTTTCTGTTTCATCCCTGTGTTCACTTGCCGGTTCAGGTTTCTGATTCCGGGCTTCAGTGCGCAGATCAGTTGTCTCCTGCACTTCCGGCTGTCTGGTGGGTTTATCGGGCTGTTGCGCCTTTTGCCCGGTCATGATTTCCTGACTCTTAATCGATGGGCCGGACTTCAGGCTCTCGCGGCTGAAGTCGATCATCAGATTAGATTTGCGCCATTGCGTCTGTGTACCTTCGGTGTTCTGCAGACGTCCCAGATCCTGACGGATGTAATCTCCGCGCTCCTCGGCCATTTTAATGTTTTCCGGGCACCAGCCGCATTCGGCGCAGTTCCGGTCGCATTTCGTTATGCGCTCGAAAGCTTCCATGGTCTCGCGATAGCCGATGGTCGGATGAACGTCGCGCTTCATCTCAAGATAGTCGCGCATGGTCTGGATATTATTTTCAGTAGTTGCGCGCCGGTCGGTGATTTTTACCGAATCGAGGATGCCTTTATAGCGCGGCAGCGAGAAGGGCAGTATCTCTTTCTTGGCCCAGTGCCAGGGCGGCAGACTGTGGCGCAGTTGCAGGCAGGGAAAACTTACATCCATGGTTTCCGGCTCTTCCTCCCAGCGGTTGTTCTGCGCGCCTAAAAGAGCTATGTGCCGCATCTGGAGCGGGCATTCGGGAATGCACTTGTCATTCATCACGATCTTGACCTTCAGGCCCAGATCGTGAATCTGCCGGATGCGGCGCAGGTCTTTGTTTATTATGGTGCTTACAACAATAAAGTCCGCGCCTACCCAGTCGCGCCATATCTGAGCCGCAGCCTGCGAACGCACGTCGGAGCTTACCGAGGAACCCAGGCTGATATCGGGAAATCTGTTTCTGATGATTTCCGCCCAGAAAAGATCGGAAACCGTCACGCGGATCAGCCCGCATTTTGTAAGCTGTTCGATATGCCTGAAAACCGGCTGACGCATGATGTCGGTTCGTGCGCCCATGTTAAGCACGATATTAAGCCATATGTCGTGTTTCTTCAGCTCCGAGGCCATATCGCACAGCACCTTAAGATATTCTTCCGGCGACTGTTGCAGATCCCAGACGCGCAGGCTCGGAAATATGGTCGGATGCAGAGCCGCAAAGACCTCTTTTATGTACGGAAAGTAAGGTTCGATTTTCCCGAGCATGTCGGGATCATGGTTGTATGGAAAACTGATGTGAAAACCGCAGTCCAGAAAACCCTGGAAGGCGGTCTTTTCCTCTTCGCTCAAGGGACGGTAACTGTATATCTCCTGCGGCATGCTCTGCTCCGTTTTTTCCGTCCGTTAGTGTACTTTACCTTCGCCGCCTTCTTTTTCGCCGAAAGGATCTTCGAGTTTATAGCGATTCAGCGCTATTTCACCGAATTTGCGCTCGTAGATTTCAATCTGCTTCTGCATGAGAATAGACATGCGTTTCAGGTGCGCCGGGCTCATAATGACACGTGAACGCAGCTTGGCTTTGTTGGTCTGCGGCGGTATGTAGATGAAATCCAGCGCGAATTCCGTTTCGGATGCGTTGACAATCATGAAGTTCGCATATACGCCCATGGCCGTTTCTTCGTCGGCCTGAATCTCGAACTTTATTGTTTTCTTTGTATCTTTTACCTCGTCCATCATCGCCTCCATTGGTTTTCATATTATCTCTTAATGATAGGTCAAAGCCGCAACAATGCAACCATTATGCAATAATAAAAAGTAAATCCGGGACACGTGACTGAATAGTCCCCTGTTTGGTGAAATGTATTTATTTTTTTGGGCAAGTTATCAAATTTAACTCCGCCTGCACTGAGGAGGCGCTCAAAAGCGCCGTCTCGAAGTGCATGGCAGCGCGTTTCCTCCATGCTTCGAGACGAAAATCTGCGATTTTCTCCTCAGCACTATCGGGAAACAGGCCCTCTACGAAAATGGGGACTACTCAGGACACATGGCTGCTTTCAGATCACTGTTGACTTTTTTGAGATTCGGCGTATCAGTATTTCTTGCCTAATTCCACCATAAAAATGGTGGGAACGGGGGAACCAATTCCCAGGGGCGCATCGCCGCAAGGCGTAGGACACTCTTCCGTCCGAGCCCGTCAGCTAACCTCGTAGGCGTGGAAGAGGAGAACCTCTCTGAGTGTCAGGAGGCGACTCCTCGTAACACTTAATAAGGAGGTTCTTATGAAAGGCTTACTTTCGGTCTGTCGTTCTGCTCTGGCTCGCGCGTTTAATATCTCTCTTGAAGCTTTGATTTATTGCCGAAAGACAATGATGGCTGTTGTCTGGCAGTTATCTCCGGCCCAACTGGTTTTTGCGGGGTATCTGTTTTATGTCATTTCCGGCTGGATACTGTTGTGTCTGCCGGTTTCGCAGAAAATATCTCAAGCCGGTGTGCTGGATCATCTCTTTACGGCAATGTCGGCGGTCTCTACTACCGGACTGACTACAGTCAGCACATACGACAGCTATACATTTTTCGGGCAGTTGGTAGTGCTGGCGCTGATTCAACTGGGCGGCATCGGCTACATGACGCTGGGATCTTTTCTGATTCTTTCGCGAAAACACAATCTTCCACCAACCCGCGTTAAAGCCGCACAAACGGTTTTCAGTCTGCCGGCGTCATTCAATTTGAATGAATTCATTAAAAGCGTAATTTTTTTTACGCTGGCAATAGAACTTATTGGAACCACAGGACTGTATTTCATGTTCCGTCAGGCGGAAGTATCACAACCCCTGTGGAGTGCAGTTTTTCACAGTGTTTCGGCATTCTGCACAGCAGGCTTCAGTCTCTACAACAACAGCTTCGAATCATTCAGAGGACATTTCGGACTGAATCTGCTTATAGGAGCTTTAAGTTATCTGGGCGCCATAGGTTTCATTGTCTGTATAGATTTCTGGAACAAATGGACCGGCAGAACGCACAGTGTCACGCTGACCAGTAAAATAGTAATCGCCGCTACTTTCTGGTTGAGCATTGCCGGTACTCTGCTGCTTTTCATCTGCGAAGACACAATACAGGCTCTTCCCGCCAATGAGCGCCTGCTGGCGTCTTTCTTCCAGACCATGACGGCTTTGACAACCGTCGGATTCAATACCATCGGCCTGGCCGATGTTTCCAAGGCCTCAGTGCTGCTGCTTATCATAATGATGATTATCGGCGCGTCTCCTTCCGGCACCGGCGGAGGTATTAAAGTAACGACGCTCAGCGCCATGATCGGAGTGATTCGCAGCGCAATCCGCGGCGAGCAGGAGGTGCATTTCTGGGGCAGACACATTCCGACTGAGCGCATCTGGATGGCCGTCGCCAGCTTCGGATTTTACCTCTTTGTGCTGGTAATCGGGGTCTATCTATTGGATTTGAGCGAAAACACACCCTTCGAAAAGAATTTCTTCGAAGCCGCCTCGGCTCTGGGTACGGTAGGGCTGAGCATGGGGATCACTTCGGGACTGACTTCGCTGGGAAAAATGATCATAATCATCCTGATGTTCATCGGTCGTATCGGTCCCATAAGCTTCGGGGCCGCACTTTTTCTTAAAAAACTTGACAAATCAGAGCCGGATGTGCTGGACGAAGATCTGGCTGTTTAATAGTAATACAGCTACTGAGTTTATTTATTCGTCCGAATTATTAAGAAGTGCGATGCAGTTTGCAAATACATGCCGCAATGTGTTAAATTATTGCGCTGAAAAGAATGCTTGCGGGGGATGGTAGAGAAGTGTTGAAGATGAGGTGAAAGGTGGTAATTTTTTCACCTAACGTTAAAAAAGTAGAGAAATGGAAAAGCAGCAAGGACACTCACAAGCTGCTGGAGGCGCTTGACACCTACGATGTCGAAGTGCATCTGGCTGCTATCCGCGCCCTGAATGAACTCAAAGCTGTTGAGGCCGTTCCTCGCCTGCAGGTTGATTTGCGCCATCCGCTCTCAAGCGAAATCCGCGGAGCCGCCGCTGATGCTTTAGGTGCCATGAAAGCCTCCTCCTGCGCCAAAGCTCTCATCGAAGCTCTGGGCGATGATGTGCCGCTGGTTTCCAAAGCGGCTTATAAGGCCGTACTGGGTCTTGGTAAAGCTTCAATAACGCCTCTGCTGGACAGCCTTAAGGATTACCGCAGCGAGCGTGTACGCGATAATTGTCTGCAGATAATCCGTGAAATGGGACGCAATGCCCAGCCGGAACTTATAGAAGGTCTTAAAAGCGGCAGCAGCGGCTTGCGTCAGCACTGCGCCATACTCTTAGGCGCGACATCCGATCCGCAGGTAACTATGGCGCTGGAAGAAGCGCTGCTGGATAAGTCGCCGGAGGTACGCCGAGCCGCAGCCGAATCCCTGAGAAAACAGGGTATACTGCCGCGCAACAGCAAGGCGCTGGCGTATTATTATGTTTCTCTGCAGATGATCGACGAAGCCGCAAGCCTTGGCCCCGTGGCTGTAGATGCGCTTAAGACTGAGCTTGATAACCGCAATTTCAGAATACGCCGTCAGGTGGCGGTAAATCTGCGCAAGGTTGACTGGAAACCGCAGACAATGGATGAAGCCATTGCCTTCTGGATTGCAGCCGGTAAATTTTCCGAGACTGTAAAATATGGCGAAGAAGCGCAGGAACCGCTTATGCGCATGCTTTCCGACTCGAACATAAAAGTTAAAAAAGGCGCTGCTGCGGCGCTGAAGAAAATCGGCGTTCCTCAGATGGCTAAACAGATGGTGCGCGATATCGAACGCATGAGCGACATAACCTACTTCAGACTGAAGAACGGCACATTCGACGTGCGGCGCATAGGTCTGCCCTGCCAGCATTACAAGGGCAAACTTTATCTCTTGAGTCTTGAAAACGCCGATGCCGAGCAGGAAAAGCATATACTTTCGCTGTACCCGGATGCCGAAATAATCGGAGAGGATGAAGCCGTCTGATTTTTCCTGAAAGGGAGGAAGCCATGAGGCGTTTGTTTTCCAGCCTGTTGCTGCTGTTGCTGATTCTTATTTCTTCTGCCGTTTATGCCACCGAAACGCCGGGCCCGTCCGCCGATGAAATGCTGGCCTCTCCAGCCCGCGCCTTATGGTTTTCACGCGAGAAACTGGACGGTAAACCGCTCCTTAAAAGCCTGGCACCGGTAGCTTTGAAAAAAGCCACCGAGGAGCTTGGGCTTATGCAACTGGACGAAGCCCGCAACAGCGAAATCGTCGCGCGCTGCGACTTCGACAAAATGGCTGCTGGCGAGTTCTGCTCCGGCATCGCTCCCGACGATGCCGAGTTCGTCATACTCTGTGATATCGACGGCAAGTCCAAACCCGCCGGAATCAAGGGCGAGAAAAAAGGCGTCAGCCTTAATATGAGTTTCACCTTTTTCCGGGTGGACCTGCAGGGCAAGTTCGAGCGCATCGCTCAGACCAGACAGCCTTCATATGGCATCGGTGATTCGCCGGTCAAAGCCATTTTCGCCGCCTTGAAAAAGGTCGACCGCCCCATCGCCCTGCGTCTTGCCAAAATCATCAACGTCGAAACCAAAACTCCTCACACCGGCACGCTGAAGGTCAGAGACCTTAAGGACAAAAAGCGCATCGACGCTTTTCTGCAGACGCTATACCGCGTCAAGGGCATACACGAAGGCCGTCTGCTCGAAATCGAATCCGACGGCGCGAAGTTCGAAGTAGAATACCGCGAAGCCGCATGGGGCTCGGCCATCCGCAACCTGAACGACTTTCAGGGCGCAGGTATAGAAGCTTCCGTTACCGGCTATCGTGAAGCGTCCGGCAGCTACGCGCCGCAGCGCGCCTTCTGTCTTTTCAGCGCCGTGACCGCCTTCCGCAACCTGACCGGCGAGGCCTCCTTCGACGATGTCTCCACCCAGATTGCCGACGCAGTGGAAAAGCGTGTGGGCGAAATAAAATATATCCACACTCTGTACTATCCCGACCGCATAAGCTGGCAGACCTCCACCGCCGCCCGCATGATACGCAGCGATTACAACGGCGACATGCTGGTGACGGGCAGCTACCGCAAGGTCAAAGACGGATACTCGATAACTCTCGTCTTCCACAGCGTCTACGCCGGTCAGCTTTTCAGTATGGAGAAGAAGACCGATTCTCTGATGGGTCTGGACATGCTTTTCATCGGTATCAATGCCGAAATTGAAGAGAAGCTGCTTCCGGCCTTAAAGCGCCGCCGCGGCAGCCTGCCTGCCGAACGCCGCATTCAACTGGACGCCTACCTCAAATCCAGAGGGTTGTAGGCTGTAAAGCAGAAATCCGTGGAAAAACGCCCATCCTGCTAATCTCATTCCTCCGTCCGTCTGAATCTTTCGATATCTGCCCAGAAGCCGGGGTAGGATTTTGAGACGCATTCGGATCCGATGATGCGGATGGTCGGGAACTTCAGCGATATGAGACCGAAGACCATGGCCATGCGGTGATCGCCGCGCGGGTCCAGGTCGGCGGGTGTGGTCGGCGCGCCCGGATATATCAGCAGGCCGTCGGGCCTTTCATGCAGTGAACAGCCCAGTTTCGAAAGCTCCTCCACCAGTGTGGCGATGCGGTTCGATTCCTTCAGGCGGGCGTGGGCCGCCCCCACAATTTCGGTCTGCGACTTCGAATAGAGCGCCGCCACCGCCAGCGGGGCGATCAGATCGGGCGTACCCGACAGATCGAAGACATGCTTACCGGGCAGAGCCAGATCTTCCAGCATGCGCACTATGACGCGGTCGCCCTGCAGCGAATTTGGTTCCAGATTGAGAATTTCCACCGGCGTGCCGGTGATAAAAGACGCGGCATACAGGAAAGAGGCCGACGACCAGTCACCTTCGACTTCGAAGTGCTGCGGGATGTAGCCCTGAATTCCAACCTGAAAGGCCCGCCCGCCGCATTCAGCCTTTACGCCGAAATGCTCCATGACCCGGCAGGTCATTTTAACGTAAGGCAGTGAGACTGCGTCGTTTTCGGGCTGGATGACCATTCCAAATGGCAGGAGCGGTGCAACCATCAGCAGGGCGCTGGCGGGCTGACTGCTCTGCGACATGGACAGATTGACCGTGGAGCGCGGCATCAGTCCGCGTGTCAGCCGCAGTGGAACGTACCCTTTTTTACCGAGATATTCGACTTTGACGCCCAGATGTTCCAGCGCTTCGCAATAACGCTCAACGCTGCGCGCTCGAAGCTGCGAGCTGCCGTCAAAAAC
>Ga0172375_10007053_pt1 | contig 15511 bp, 15 predicted proteins | sample LakKiv1m_FD_114537 | JGI IMG/M metagenome (GOLD analysis project Ga0172375, IMG submission 114537) | Freshwater microbial communities from Kabuno Bay, South-Kivu, Congo - kab_092012_11.1m | ecosystem: Environmental > Aquatic > Freshwater > Lake | place: Democratic Republic of the Congo... | reverse complement strand
CACTAAAGTAGTTAAAATTATACCCAAAATTACTATTAAACCTCAAAAACAATTTACAATAAAAAATGTTAAAACAATACCTAATAAAATTTTAATAACCGGACCTGCCAATATACTCGATACATTAAACGTAATTTTTACTGATAATTATTCATTCAATAATGTAAATGAAAAATTATCAAACGAAATAGAACTAAAACCAATAAAAAATATTGCATATTCAACAAACAAAGTATTGTTACAAGCAGATGCCGAAAAATTTACAGAATATTTTTTATATGCTCCTGTGTATATTGTTAATAAACCAGATTCATTAAACATACAACTTGAACAAAACCAAGTAAAAGTCAACTATTGTGTAGGGTTAAGCGATTTTAAACACGTCAATAATTCACAATTTAAATTTGTAGCAGATTATAACGAAGTAAATAAAAATAGCAATGGCAAATTAAGCGTTTTACTTAAAGAATATCCATCATTCCTGTTTAATGTAAATTACTCACCAAAAACAATAAACTACGTTATTAAAATTAAATGAAAACTATTGGCATTACAGGTGGTATTGGTTCCGGCAAGTCGATGTTAACAAAATTTATCCAATTATTAAATTTTCCGGTTTATAATTCAGACTTGCAAGCAAAGTATTTAATGGAGAACGATATTAATCTAAAAAATGATATTATTAATAAAATTGGTAAAAATGCATATTGTGATAACAAATTAAATACAAAATATATTGCCAATAAAATATTTTCTGATAATATTTTAAGAGAAAATTTTAATAATTTAGTACATAAAAGAGTATATAATGACTTTATTAAATTTACAAAAAAATGTAAATCCGATTTAGTGTTTATCGAGTCGGCATTGTTATTTGAATCCGGTATTTATAAGAAATTGAATTATAATATTTTGTTGGTTTCGCCATTAGATGTCAGAAAAAAAAGGTTATACGAACGTGGTATGTCAGCATCAGAAATTAATAAAAGAATTAATGCTCAATTACCCGATAACATTACGAAAAATATTGCTGACTTTATAATTTTTAACGATGAAAAAAAACTTATTTCAAAACAATTCTTAAAAATCATAAAAACAATTAACAAATGAAACTTGGAAAATGGATAGGAGGTGGATTAGGGTGGGCATTTTTTGGCCCTCTTGGTGCAATATTAGGGTTTGCTGTTGGCTCTATGTTAGATGTAGATGTAAAGGTAAAAACAAATCACAAAACAACTCGTGGCGATTTTAATTTAAGTTTAATTGTTCTTGTGGCTGCAGTAATGAAAGCCGATGGAAAAGTTTTAAAAGTTGAACTCGATTATGTTAAGCAGTTTTTAATAAATAATTTAGGACACGAAAATGCTAAAGAAGCATTAGCATTGTTAAAAGACTTACTGAAACAAAACATTCCGGTTGGCGAAGTTTCAAATCAAATTAGACAATATTTAGACTATTCATCAAGGTTACAGCTTTTGCATTTTTTGTATGGTATTGCAAAGGCTGACGGTAATGTTCACAAAAAAGAAGTAGAAATTATATGGGAAATTGGATTGGGCATGGGTTTATCAAACGACGACATAAACTCAGTTGTGGCAATGTATTCTTCAAATATTGATGCTGCCTATAAAATTTTAGAAATAAACCCTGATGCAACTAACGATGAAGTTAAAAAAGCTTATAGAAAACTTGCCCAAATCCATCACCCCGACCGAGTTAGCTACTTAGGCGAAGAAATGCAAAAAAATGCCAACGAAAAATTTCAAAAAATAAACGAAGCATACGAAAAAATTAAAAACGAACGAGGAATGGTATAAATGTTGATAAATTCATTCGAATTTTATTTAAAAATTATATTCAACTTTTTATATTTGCACAAAATTATAAAATATGAAGCTAAAAGGAATAATGTCTATTGCAGGTTATCATGGTTTGTACAAACTTGTATCTCAAGGTAAAAACAGTATTATTGTAGAATCTTTAATTGATGGAAAACGCATGCCCGCTTTTAATTCATACAAAATTAGTGCGCTTGAAGATATTGCTATTTACACAGAAGAAAAAGAAATTCCTTTGAAAGATGTTTTTAAGCTTATGCTCGATAAATTAGAAAAAAAACCAACTTTAGATATTAAAGCACCTAACAATGAGCTAATAAAAGTTTTTACCGACTTTATACCTAATTACGATAAAAATAGAGTTTATGTATCGGATATTAAAAAAGTTTTTTCGTGGTATAATTTATTGTTAGATAAAGATTTGCTTAATATTGAAGAAGAAGTTGAAGCAAGTGAAACTACCGAAAAAAATGCTGAGAAAACTGAATCAAAAGAAACAGCAAACGAAGTTGAAAAAGTTAAAGAAGTAGCAAAGACTGTTAAAGCTACAAAATCAAATAAAACATCAAAGCCAAAAGAAACAAAAACTGCAAAGCCAATATCTAAACCAAAGACGCAATCAAAAGTTTCATCTGTTAAAAAAACAGGGAACTCAGGCTCATCTAAATAGAATTGACGAATCGCCGTAACTTAAAAATCTGAAATCGTTATTTATAGCATAGCTGTATATGTCTTTCCAATGTTCACCGGAAAATGCTGCAACTAATGCAAGCAATGAACTTTTTGGTTGATGAAAATTCGTAATAAGCGTATTAACATATTTAAATTTATACCCCGGAATAATCATTAAAGATGTTGTGATTTTTAATGTATCAATTTTATTAAGTTGCATATGATTCTCAATGTTTTGTAGTGCGAATAATGGAGTTGTCTTTAAACTATTGTCGTATGCGTCCCACTGGTTTACAGCAAATTGGTTTGTTTTATTATTCTTATCAATGAGATTTCCTACTATATATAAACTTTCAATGGCTCGTGTAGAAGTTGTACCTACTGTTGTAATTTTTGGATAAAAATTTATTAAATTTTGAATGGTTTTTAAAGAAATAAAAAATTGTTCGGCGTGCATTATATGGTCGCCAATAAATTTTGTAGATAATGGTTTAAATGTACCCGCACCAACATGCAAAGTCAGAAAATCGGTAGTAACATTTTTAGAAATTAATTTGCTAATATCATCATTTGTGAAATGCAATCCGGCTGTTGGGGCGGCTACCGACCCTTTAAATTTTGAATATACAGTTTGATAATTTTTTTTGTCATTAATATTCGAATCCCTATTTAAATACGGAGGAATAGGAATTTCGCCGGCAAAATCTAATATTTCTGAAAATAAAACTTTTTCCGAAGACCAGTTAAATTCTACAATACAATTTTCGTTCATTGTTTTCTCAATGGTGGCTTTAAGCGTTATTTCAAAATTATTTATTATTATATTTTTTTCTAAAAAGCCATTTTTTATTTTTTTTGAATTGCCAATTAAGCATTTCCACTTGCAACTCGACTTACTTAATAAATTTAAATTATATTCTGAAGGATTATATGGCTCTAAACAAAATACTTCTATTCTTGCTCCGGTTGGTTTATAAAAAATAATTCTTGCATTTAGTACTTTTGAATTATTAAAAACTAACAAGCTGTTGCCATCTATATAATTATGTACATTTTTAAAAATATCTTCAGAAATTTTACCATTTTTATAAACTAGAAGTTTCGATAGGTTTCTTAATTTTACGGGCTCTTTGGCTATTTTATTTTCATCAAGTTGATAATTAAAATAATCAGTTAAAATATTTTTATTTTCATTATTTACCATTCAGCAAAAATAATTAACTTTAAATAAAATTTAATAATATTAAATAATCATGGCTTCTATAGGCGATAAAGTACGATTTTTAAACGAAACCGGAGGTGGAGTTATTACAAAAATAAACAACGAAACAGCAACAGTATTGTGCGATGATGGATTCGAAGTTCCTTATAAAATTTCAGGGCTTGTTGTTATAAAAGGCAGCAATAAAAATAAAGCTGAAATTAAAAACAATACAATTGAGGATGTTGAAAAATTAAGCACTGACATAGAAAAGAGCCAAATTACAGAACTAAAATCTTATAAAAATTATCCTACAGATACCGAAGATGTGTTTATTGCTTTTGTCGAAAAAAACAACAACTTTAATTTATTTTTAATAAATAATACTGAGTTTGATTTGTTTTATGTGATAGGTACTTACGATGAACATTCTCATGTGTTATTAAAAAAAGGAGAGTTGTTATCAAAAGAAAAAATAAATATTTGCAACTATTCCGAAACTGATTTAATAAACTTAAAAGAAATAACATTACAGGCAATTAAATATAAGACAGGGTATTACAATATTCAATCAGTTTTAAATAGTGAGATAAAATTAAAACCATATAAACTAATAAAGAGAAGCAATTTTACTGAAAGTAATTTTTTTACTAACAACTCTCTAATTGTTAAAATTGTTGATAAAATTACAGAGTTTTCAAACGAAATTAATTTAAATGAGCTGATTAAAGAAAAAGAGCAAAACGAGCCCGACAAGTCACGTAAATTTAGCAAACGAGCAGAACCAGTTTTAGTTGAAGTTGATTTACATATTAATAAATTAATTGATAGTATTGCCGGATTAACAAATACTGAAATGTTAAATATTCAGCTAAATACATTCAGAAAGGAATTAGAAAAAGCTATTTCTGATAAAAATGTAAACAAAATAGTATTTATCCATGGTGTTGGAAATGGAACCCTTAAAGTAAGCATTAGAAAAGAATTAGATGAACTTTACAGCCATTATCAATATCAAGACGCTTCGTTTAAAGAATATGGATTTGGAGCAACAATGGTTATTTTAAGAAAGTTTTAAAACTTTACTACAGGAGCTTTTTCAGCACCTTCGGCGGCTTTAAAATACGACTTACTTTCAAATCCAAACATGCTTGCATAAATATTTCGTGGAAACTTTCTTATTGCTGTGTTGTAATCTTTTGCAACTTCATTAAATGTATTTCTTTCTGTAGCAATGCCATTTTCGGTTTGGTCTAACTGCGATTGCAATTGCAAAAAGCTTTGGTCGGCTTTTAAATTTGGATATTGTTCAACAACAACCATTAGTCGTTGCAAACTCGATTGTAATTGGCCTTGTGCCTGTTCAAATTTTTGTAACGATTCGTCGTTAAGGTTTTCCGGACTAATAGAAATTGAAGAAGCTTTAGAACGGGCTTCGGTAACTGCTGTAAGTGTTGTTTGTTCGTGAGTAGCATATCCCTTTACAGTCGAAACTAAATTATTAATTAAATCGGCACGTCTTTGGTATAAATTTTCGACTTGAGCCCACTGAGCATTAACTTTTTCTTCTCGGGTTACTAAACCATTATAGTATTGGTACGATATAAATCCTACTACTAACACAAAAATGCCAATAATAATAAATAATAATGTAGCACCTAAACAACCAGAACCTTTTGTTTTTAGGTTTTTATCGTATTTGTTTTGTAATTCTTCCATAATTTTTTTTTTAGCGAATGTATTATAAATTTATTAATTTTACAACACTAATTAAATTTTAAAAATTATGGACGCAAAAGAAAAAGTTCTATCAGCATTAAAAAAAAGTAGTAAACCTTTAAAAGGAGGCGAGATTGCCGAAAATACCGGAATTGATAAAAAAGAAGTTGATAAAGCAATAAAAAGTTTAGTTAACGAAGGTAAGGTTTTTTCTCCTCAAAGATGCTTTTATGCTGCAAAGTAAACATTTAGAAAGACCTCTTTTGAGGTTTTTTTTATTTTTCATTTTAAGTATTTATTTTGAAAATTATACTTTTTCTCAAGATTCGTTTTTTCAAAGACTTGCCGATTCGGCATTAACACTTACAAAACAGCAAGTAAATTACGACCCATCATATTTTGTGATTAAATATCCTAATGGCGATGTACCAAAGAATAAAGGTGTTTGCACAGACGTTATTATTAGGGCATACAGAAAAATGGGAATAGATTTACAACAAAAAATTCATATTGATATAAGTAAAAATTTTAAGAGTTACCCAAATATTTGGAAATTATCAAAACCCGACAAAAACATTGACCATAGGCGTGTTTTAAATTTAATGTATTTTTTTTCAAAATATGGTAAGGTTAAAAAAATTACTAAAAACCCTTCAGATTACATGCCCGGTGATATTGTTTGTTGGAATTTAGGTGGTAACATTACTCACATTGGAATTGTTTCAAATAAACTTTCAACTGTAGATAATCGTTATTTGATAATACATAATATTGGAAATGGGCAAGTTATAGAAGATTGCCTATTCCGTTATACCATAATTGGGCATTATTCGTATAAATAATTTTTAAAATTGTAGTATTATTAAAAAACTTTATTACTTTTAAAGATTATTATTTAAAATCATTTTAAATAATAATCTGCTTGATATTAGTAACTTATATTTTATTGTAGTATGTTAAAAAAGATAACTTTAATAATTTTTGTATTAATTACAGTCCCGTTTACATTATTAGCACAAAATAATTCAATACCCGCAGTTGGTGGAATTAGGTTGGAGTTTTTATTGTTTGCTTTAACTTTAGTTGGTGTTGCTTTATTTCATAAACAAACTTTTTGGGTTGCAATAATAGGTTTATCTTCAATTTTAATTTTTAAATTTATTTTCGATTCTAATTTCAATTTATTTCATCACTTTTTTGGTGAAAACTCATTTGTACAACAGTTAATACATAAAGATTTAAGGCAAGGAGAGTGGTCAACAATATTAAATTTATTAGGTTTATTACTAGGTTTTGCACTACTTGCTAAAATATTTGAAGAATCAGGTATTCCAGAATTAATACCAAATTTTCTTCCAAACGATTGGAAAGGCGGCTTTGTCCTATTAATTTTAGTATTTGTGCTTTCTTCTTTTCTCGACAATATTGCAGCTGCAATGATTGGTGGTACTATTGCTTTAATTGTATTTAAAAATAAAGTACATATAGGTTTTATTGCAGGTATTGTTGCAGCGAGCAATGCAGGTGGTTCGGGTTCTGTTGTAGGTGACACAACTACCACAATGATGTGGATTGAAGGTGTAAGTCCATTAAATGTTGTACATGCTTACGTTGCTGCATTTGTTTCTTTATTAATTATAGCATGGTTTGCATCACACCAACAAGATAAATACCAGCGAATTATGAAAGATGCTGCTAAAGGTACAAAAGTTAATTGGTTAAAATTATTGATAGTTTTATTAATTTTAATAGGTGCAATACTATCGAATTTTATTTACGATATGCCTGCCTTAGGTGTTTGGGTTGCTATAATTATTGGTGCAACTTTTTGTAAAATACCTTGGAAAGAAATTTCAGGAGCTATAAAAGGTACTGTATTTCTACTTTGTCTTGTTACAGCCGCATCGCTTATGCCAGTAAACGATTTGCCCTCTGCATCGTGGCTTACAGCATTTATTTTAGGTTTTGTGTCGGCTGTTTTCGATAATATCCCTTTAACAAAACTTTGCTTAGAACAAGGTTGTTTCGACTGGGGCATGCTTGCATATACTGTTGGTTTTGGTGGCTCAATGATATGGTTTGGTTCATCGGCCGGAGTGGCAATTACAAATAAATTTCAAGAAGCTAGAAATGTTTTTTCATGGTTAAAAAATGGTTGGCATGTTACAGTTGCTTACATTGTCGGCTTTTTTATTCTATATTCAATTATGGGCTGGGAACCAGCAGATACAAAAAATGTTAAGGTTGAAAAATCTTGTAACTGTGCTATAACAAAGAATACTGAAAATAAATAATTTAAATTTTTACTTAGGTATTTTTTGTAAAATTTCTAATAATAAATCCCAAAATTTTTGAACAGAACTAATTTCTAATCTTTCGCTTGGGCTGTGTACTCCTCGTAATGTTGGTCCAAACGAAATCATATCTAGCTCAGGATATTTTTCTAGAAATAGTCCACATTCAAGTCCTGCATGAATAGCCCTAACTATAGGTTCTTTCTTAAATAATTTAAAATAAGATTTTTTGCTGATTTCTAAAATTTCACTTTTTGTATTTGGCTTCCAACCAGGATAGCCGTCAGAATTTCTGAAAGAAAAACCACATTGCGAAAATACCGCTGAAACCATATTTACAATGTAATCTTTTGCCGATTCTACTGAGCTTCGTTGACTTGTTGTTACCTCAATTTTATTTTTTTCGATAAATTTTACAGAAGCTAAATTTGTTGAAGTTTCGACTAATCCAGGCATTTCGGCACTCATCGAAATTACTCCGTGTGGGCACGCAAGTAATGCATTAAGCAAATTAATCTGCGATTTACGGTTTATTACAAATTGTGGTTTTTCACATTTCTCTAACAATAAATTTAATTTCGGTTCGGTAATATTATATTCTAATTTAATGTTTTTTTGAAATTCTTTAAAATAATTAACCACTTTTTTCTCAACATCATTTGTTACGGTGAACGTTGCGTATGCTTCGCGTGGTATAGCATTTCTGAGGTTACCACCTACAAATTCCGAAATTCTTAAGTTGTATTTTTGTTCAATGCTCCATAAAAACCTTGTGATAATTTTTATTGAGTTTGCATATCCTTTATGAATATCGTCGCCCGAATGCCCGCCTGTAAGCCCATTTACCGAAATTTTAAATGGAATTTGTTTTCCAGGAGTTTTATTTTTTTCGATTTTTAAAGTTGCAACGGTATCTTTTCCGCCGGCACAACCTATAAAAAGTTCGCCTTCATCTTCCGAATCTAGATTTAATAAAATTTTACCACTAAAAAAGTTTGGTTTAAGTGCAAAAGCACCAGTTAAACCGGTTTCTTCGTCAATTGTAAAAAGGCATTCTATATTACCATGTTTAATTGTTTTAGACGCTAATAAAGCGAGTTGGGCTGCTACACCTATTCCATCGTCGGCACCTAGTGTTGTTCCTTTTGCTTTTACCCAACCATTTTCTATGATTGGAATAATCGGGTCAACTTCAAAATTGTGCTTAATGTTACTGTCTTTTTCGCAAACCATATCGACATGCGATTGCAAAACAACAGTTTTAAGTTTCTCGTAACCTTTTGTTGCCTGCTTGTAAATAAGCACATTTCCAACGCTGTCTTTTTTTGCTTTTAGGTTATTTTTCTTAGCAAATGCTAAAAGGTATTCAATTATTTTTTTTTCTTTTTTTGAGGGACGGGGAATTTTTAATATTTGTTCAAATTGTTCGAATATTTCGTTCGGTTTAAGAGTATTTAATTTGTTCATAATTTTTTTTTGTAAAATTATAAAATACAAATTAAAAAATTAAATAAATTTATTCCCCTTCCATTTCGCCACCGTTACCATTCATTTCCTGGTTTCGGCTTTTGTCTTTTTGTTTTGTTCCCTCGTTTATCCTATAACTAAAAGTAAAAAATAATATTTGCGATTGCCGTTTAAATTGCATTTGTGCTTTTAATGTTGGGTCATTTGTTACAATTCTAAACGACATTGTATTAAAAATATCGCTAAATCTGATTGATAATGAATATTTTTTATTTTTAAAATCTTTACGTAAACCTGCATCAACAGAATAGTAAGACTTTCTAACTGCTTGTGCCATAACCGATGGCCCACTAAAAAACCCATTTAATTGAAATGAGAAATTCTTTGGTAAAAATAAAGAAAAGTTAAGTTTAGCATCGTAACTAAAAATTGAGCTTGTAAGGTCTGTTTCTAAATTTGATGCATTTAATACGGTTTTAAACCACGAAAAATCACCAGATATTCTTGCCATTTTTACCGGTTGATATGAAATAATAAAATCTAAACCATAAGATTCGGCATACGAAGTATTTATTGGCTTAACTGTTATTACGCTGCTAGTACTGTCTGTAATTCTATATCTGCTAATTAAATTTAATGTTTGTTTGTAAAAAACCGAAGATGTTAACGAAAACTTTTTCCAGTCTTTTATATGGCCTAACTCAAAAGAGTTAATAAATTCCGGCTTTAAATATGGATTACCGGTGTGATGAGTTAAAGGGTCAGATGCATCAATAAATGGATTCATTGAATGAATTGAAGGTCTGTTTATTCTTCGGCTATAGCTTATTTGCAATTTGTTTTCTTTTGGTAAATTATAACTTGTGTGAAAGCTGGGAAAAAAGCTTAAATAATCGTTTGTATAGGTTTCTTTCATTGTTTTTTGGTTTCCGTTTTGATAAGTTTGTTCACCTCTAATGCCCATTTGAAAACTGAATTTCTTCCATTCTTTTGAAATTGTTGCATAAGCAGCATAAACATTATCGGTGTAAACAAAATGGTTCGATAAATTAGTATCGTTATAAAAGTCGCTTGAAATTGTATCGTAATTCGAAAATAAATAATCGTCGTCTGTAGTTCTCATCATATATTTTATTCCTGCATCAAGTTTGGTTTTCTCTGAAATTGGGTGGGTATAATCCGATTGAAAAGTAATATTTTTAAATTTGCTATTGTTTAAGGACTTTTGCTCGGGAGTAATAAATTCTGGAAAAATATTGTTTTGAATATAATTTTCGTTTTGGGTTTCGCTACCGTTCGAAAAATACAAATCAGCAGTTAGTTCACGTTCCTTTTCTTCAAACTTCTTTTTATAATTTAGCGATAAATCTAAGTTATTATTTTCTTCATTTGAAATTTCATCGCGAGTATAATTTTCGGTAAGGTTGTAAAGATAATCGTATGCTTGAGTATAATTTAAATCGTCACCTGGTTGATTCCCCAATCTGTATGTGCCACTTAACGATATCGTATTTAAAGGGTTTAAATTGTAATCGAAACCCGCTTTTGCAGTATGCGAAATAGAGTTTGAACTTCGTTTTGAATTAATGTTGTAAATCGAAAATAATGTATCGTTATTATAAAATTCGCGATAGTGCTTACGCGAGCCATTACGGTCGTTGTTTTTATAGTCGTAGTTTGCATAAATATTAAACTTTCCTGTTTTCCGATTTAAATTAATTGATGCGCCATATTTTTTTAATGTTCCATAGTTTAATGTTATTAAACCGTTTGTACCGTCGCGTTTTTCTTTTTTTGTTTTAATATTTATTATTCCAGCCATTCCTTCGGGGTCGTATTTAGCAGAAGGGTTTGTTATTAGCTCTATGTTTTCAATTGAGCTTGCCGGTATTTGTTCTAAAATGGTAGCTTTATCGCTACCAGTAAGCATTGATGGCTTGCCATCAACTAAAATTGTAACATTTGTGCTACCACGCAAGCTAACATTTCCGTCCATATCAACCGACACAGATGGAGTTGTTCGCAAAATATCAGTAGCAGAACCACCTGCAGTTGTAATATTTTTTTCAACATTTATAACTTTTTTGTCTAATGTAAATTCAACTAAAGGTTTTTCGCTTATTATTTCTACTTCAGATAACTGTGTTGTTGCCGATTTTATTTTAATGGTTCCTATATTTACTGAGGGATTTTGAGGACTTAATTTCGCTGTAGTTATATATCGTTCGTAGCCAATAAATTCGACTTTAACTTTATAAAAACCAGGTTTTAGTGGTGAAACAACAAAAAAACCTTTAGAGTCGGTAATTGAACCGCCGGCTAAGGTCGAATCTCGCATCGAGAAAACAGAAATATTAGTATATTCTAATGGTTTTTGAGAAACATTGTCGATAACTTTACCTATTATTTCGCATTTAACTTCTTTATTGTTTGTATTTTGGGAGTATGCATCTGTGAAAAATATTACAAAAGCTACAAAGTAAACTAATTTAAACATATCATTTTTTTTTCGACAAATTAGACTTTTACTACTAATGAATGTTTAATGCAAAAAATATTTATTTTATAATATTTTTCATAATAATAATACATGTAATTAATACTCTTGTTATTTTTTTACCTAATAATTTTAATTAATTTATTATAAATTTGCAAAACAAAAAACAATAATTTAACAAATGGAATTTAGTATTGATGATAAAAAACAATTCAATAATTTAGGTATTAACATTAGCGAAATTGAGCGTCAGTTGTTGTTTTTTAAAAAGGATTTTCCGTATATTAAATTAGTTAAACCAGCAACTATTAACGATGGTATTTTTAGTTTTAATAAAAAGCAAATTACTGAATTAGTTGATATTTTTAATAGAAACACAAATAATAAAATAATAAAATTTGTTCCGGCATCTGGTGCTGCTACTAGAATGTTTAAAGATTTGTATAATTTTTTAGACGAGTGGGACGGTAGCAAAGAAATTTCAAAACCTGCAAAAGTATTTATAGAAAATATTAAAAAATTTGCATTCTACGAAGAATTAAAAAAATTTGTAGAAACAAATTATAGAATAAATATCAGCAGTGAATTAAATATAACAAATTACACATTAGTAGTAACTACATTATTAAATAAATTAGGGTTAAATTATGGTAATTTGCCAAAAGCTGTATTGCAATTTCATAAATACAATTCTGAAGTAAGAACTGCATTAGAGGAGCATGTTATCGAAGGAATAAGGTATTCAAAAACATTAGATAAAATTTATATTCATTTTACAGTTTCATCGGAACATGCTGTTAAGTTTAAAAGCATTGTATCTTCTATAAAAAATAAATATCAAAGCAAATATAATATTAAGTTAAACATTTCTTATTCCGAACAAAAATCTAAAACCGATACAATTGCTGTTACTACTAAAAATATTCCGTTCAGAACTTCAAATAACAAATTGTTTTTTAGGCCAGGTGGGCATGGAGCACTTATTTATAATTTAAACGAACTTGATGGTAATATTATTTTTATAAAAAATATTGATAATGTTATAATAGAAAGTTTATTAAAAGATACAATTACATACAAAAAAGTTATTGGAGGACTATTAATAAAATTAAGAAACAAAATTTTTGAATTTCTTAATAAAATTGATAACAATAAACTTAATATGGCGTTGAAATCTAGTATTTGTAAATTTTATAAAGATTATTTCTTTCTGGAAATTTCGAAAAATGAAAAGCCAGAATATTATTACAATTTGTTAAATCGTCCAATTAGAGTTTGCGGTATGGTTAGAAATGAGGGAGAACCTGGCGGTGGTCCTTTTTGGGTTATTAATAATGAGAAAAAAGTATCATTACAAATTATTGAGTCTAGCCAAATAAATCATGATAACAAATTACAAGAAAAGATTTTTAAAGGTTCAACCCATTTTAATCCGGTTGACCTGGTTTGTTCTATTTATAACCACAAAGGTGAAAAATTTAACTTGTCCGATTTTATTGACCACAATACAGGATTTATATCTAATAAATCGAAAGATGGTGTAACAATAAAAGCATTAGAATTGCCAGGTTTATGGAATGGTGCTATGTCCGATTGGAATACTGTATTTGTTGAAGTTCCGCTTTCAACTTTTAACCCGGTTAAAACAGTTAACGATTTGCTTAGAAAAGAGCATCAAGCTTAACAAATAGTATAACTATGTTGTAACAAATTGCAATAATTGCTTTTTTAAAGTATTAATAATCGCTTTTCTTTCTGTCTGATTTTTTTTCTGATTGCTTTTTTTTGTTAATCAATCGCTTTTCTACTGATTTGTGAGTTGGCAATGTTTTTTTTCTTACTTTAATAGGTTTTAAGGCATTTGTTAAAATGCTTATTAAAAATTCAATAGCTTTCTTTTTGTTTTTTAACTGCGACCTATCTGTTTGTCTAACAATTACAATTTCGCCAATTATATTTATTTTGTTTTTTAATTTGATAAAAATTTTTTCTTTATCTAATTCTGAAAGTAAATCGCAATTTAACAAATCGAAATGCAATTCAACGCGACTATTAACTTTGTTAACATTTTGCCCACCAGGACCGGAGCTGCGAGAGGTTAAAAATTTTATCCACGGTAAAAGTTGTTTTTCTGATAAATTCATAATTTTATTTTCAGTTGCAAAATATTTTTGATTTATTACAAATGTATTAATATTTTATTGTAATCGCAATTAGTGTTCAGTAATACAATTAATGAATAAAATGCTATTAACAGTAGGATAGAAAAGACGTAGTGGCAGAAAAATTTTCGGCAATTTTTACCCGATAGGGTATATTAAAGCATTTTTTATAAAAATTATACCCGATAGGGTGTAGATATTAAAAAATGTTGTATATTTGTACCCAAAAGGGTATAATATGGTAACCGAAAATTCTGTAGCTGCTTTTGTAAAGAACAAACGCAGATTTTTAAAACTAACTCAGCCACAGCTTGCTGATAAAGCAGGAGTAGGGTTGCGGTTTATACGTGAACTAGAACAGGATAAAACATCACTCCGTATGGACAAAGTAAATCAGGTATTAATGTTGTTCGGAATGGAGCTTGGTCCCGTTCCTGTTAACCGTAAAAAATTGACCGATGAGAAAAGCTGAAATAATTATGCACGAAATTCCGGCTGGCGAATTGCTGGAAAATGAAAACGGTTATGTCTTCAGGTATTATGAAGAGTATCTGAAAATACAAGATGCTCAACCGGTAAGTCTTACTTTGCCTGTATGTAATAAAGCATACGAAAGTAAAGTATTGTTTCCTTTTTTCGATGGACTTATTCCTGAAGGCTGGCTTCTTGATATTGCAAAAAAAAACTGGAAGATCAATCATCGCGACAGAATGGGGCTATTGCTTGCTTGTTGCCACGATTGTATTGGCGCTGTAAAGGTAATTGATAAAACAGACGAATGATGAAACTGAATAAATGTTTATATTGTTACAAGGAACTTGATGAAGCTGGAAAAATGTTTCATCCTGCTTGCTGTAAAAAGATATTTGGTAAGTCGGATCCGCCGGAATTACCATATAACGAGAAAGAACTCATGAAATTAGGTTTACAGGTTGTGAAGAGCCAGTCTGCTGTTACCGGGGTGCAAGCAAAACTTTCTTTGGATTTGCAGAAAGGGCAGGGGAAGAGCTTACCTATGCGTCTTACTATTGTTGGATTGTATGGGAAATACATTTTAAAACCACAAACTAAATTTTATCAAAACCTGCCGGAAATAGAAGATTTAACGATGCACCTGGCTGAAATAGCAGGAATAAAAACAGTACCACATTCCCTAGTTAAAATGAAATCCGGAAAACTTGCATATATTACAAAGCGTATTGACAGGACAGAAAAAGCAAAAATCCACATGGAAGACATGTGTCAGATCACTGAAAGATTAACTGAACACAAATATCAGGGTTCATACGAACAAATAGCGAAGGCAATATTGACATATTCCGCGAATCCTGGTCTTGACCTTGTTAATTTTTATGAGCAGGTACTTTTTTCATTTCTTACCGGTAATGCAGATATGCACTTAAAGAATTTCTCTTTAATAAATTACTCCGAGTTCGGTTATGTACTAACACCCGCATACGACATGGTTTCCACTGCCATTGTTATAACGGAGGATAAAGAAGAACTTGCCCTTACATTGAATGGTAAAAAGAAAAATATAAAACTTAGTGATTTTTTGAAAGCTATGACCAGTAATGGTATTCCTGAAAAATCACAATTTAATATTGTTAATAATATGGAATCTGCTATTCCTTTAATGAACGAATTTATTGAAAACAGCT
>Ga0172375_10007048_pt1 | contig 15521 bp, 14 predicted proteins | sample LakKiv1m_FD_114537 | JGI IMG/M metagenome (GOLD analysis project Ga0172375, IMG submission 114537) | Freshwater microbial communities from Kabuno Bay, South-Kivu, Congo - kab_092012_11.1m | ecosystem: Environmental > Aquatic > Freshwater > Lake | place: Democratic Republic of the Congo... | reverse complement strand
CGGATGAATATTCACAATCCTGCCCTTGTAGGCCCGGAGTGTCTGTGTGCCCAGTTTTTTCATGTATCCGACAAGCACGACAAGTTCGGTCCCGTATTTGCGGAGAGCATCAAGGATCGCGCTATCAAGCGCCGCGGGGTCATGATGCGTTGCGGAACTCAGGTGAAGGCGCGCCATGTTTTCACGCGCAGCACGTTCCAGCGCGCCCGAATCGCTGTTGTTGCTTATTACCACGACAGGCTGGATGTTCCGCAGCCTGCCGGCTTTTACAGCGTCAATCACTGCCTGCATGTTGCTTCCGCGTCCTGATGCCAGAAACCCGATGTTCATATTACGCCTCGTCTGCCGCGAATTATTAACCCCTTCAAATAAAATTAAAAGAATACAGTCCCTATGGCGCGAGTGCAAGGTCGTATGAACAAGAGGCGTGCTCTGAAGGTGCCTCCATAATTGCAATTATCGGGAATGTCATGAGCCTTGATTTGCAAGACCAGACAATCTATTGTAAAGGCATCTACGGTATAACAGTCCTGCGCGTCGAGCGGATGATTCTGCGCGTCGAGCTGGGAGTTTTTGTGTATTGAAAGGACAGGGAAATGATTTCCAGACTGCATATTATGGCATGTGCGCTTGCTGTTGGCCTGGCAGGATCGGGCTTTGCCCAGGACAAGAATGCCGCGGCGCCTGCCGATGGACCGGTTGCGGATGTCCTTGGAACTTCTATTCCGCATGGCCAGAAAGCGCTGGCGCCCATTATTATTTTCAGTTCGCTCATTGAAGAATATGCGACGACCAATGGTATAAAAGTGACGGACGGGGAAATTGAGGCATACAAGGTGGCAGCCAGGAAGAAATTTGCCGCGGACAAGGCTGATCTGGAGAAGGAGAAGAGCAGGCTGCAATTGAAACTTGAAGCCCCGATACTTCCGGCTGCCGACAGGGCCAGGACACAGGAATACATTTCGCAAATCGACGGCACCATTGCAATGATTGACGCTGATTTGCAACCGGGAGAGGAATTGCGGTTCAACGGAAAGGCTAAAGGCGCGATCCAGTCCTGGAAAGTAGGCAAATCCCTGTTCGAACGATATGGGGGCAGGGTGATAGCCAGAAGCGGGGAGCCTGAACCGTTCGAGGCATACGTTAGATTCCTGCAGGACAAGGAAAAAGAAGGCGCTTTTCATATATTCGACCCTCAGGTTTCGGCATCGCTGTGGGGAAGCTTCACCAATGCATCCAAGCTCGCGCAATGGATTGTGCCGGAACAGGACAGCGCCAAGGCAATGAATTCGCCCTGGTGGATTCATGCAAAACCGTAATTACGCGGGAAGTTGTCGCGGGCGATTATCTGTAAATGGAATATTTTATGACCGTGCAGTCCATAAGAAGAAAGCTGAAGCGGCTCGGCAACAAGCAAAAAGCGGAAATATTAAAGAGGTTTTTTAAAACCGGCCCGGGGGAATACGGGGCTGGGGATGTTTTTTACGGCATACAAGTTCCTGTGCTTCGAAAAATAGCGTCTGAGTACCGGGAATCCGCGAGTCTGAGCTCCATTTCCAGCTTGATGCAATCTTCCGTGCATGAAGAGCGGTTCCTTGCGCTTCTCCTGCTCATTCAAAAATTCCAATGTGGCAACGAACATGAGCAGCGAAAAATGTACAAACTGTACTTCCGGAACATGCATTTTGTGAACAACTGGGATTTGGTAGATCTGTCTGCGCCACAAATCATAGGCGCTTTTCTTGAAAACAGGCGTCGATCTCCGCTCTATACGCTTGTGGAATCAATGAACCTGTGGGACAGGCGGATCGCAATTCTTGCGACCTTGCATTTTATCCGGAAGAACGATTGTCGGGACACGCTGAAGATTGCGACGCTTCTCCTAAGCGATGAAGAAGACCTGATCCACAAAGCGGTCGGATGGATGCTGCGCGAAGTCGGAAAGCAAAACCCGGCGGCGCTGGAGAAGTTGCTCAGGCGCTACGCGCGACGCATGCCGCGGACAATGCTCAGGTATGCAATTGAACGAATGTCCGCAGGCGATCGGGCGCGACATATGCGTCGTGGATTGCCGGGCCGGGGGAGGCGGCGTTTGTGTTAGCATGGATTACTTGTCAGATCGATCTGCTGCAGCAGCCTGTATCGCTTCAGGATAAAAGCCACTTTGCTGTTGCGCCACATGACCGGCTGCTATAGTTTTACGTTTAGATGGGATTCGGTTAGAAATTGTTAAGAAGAAAATTAAAAGGAGAAAGTTCATGAAAAAAGCATTCCTGCTGGGCGTTACAATAGCTATAGCTGTCGTCATATCCGGTTGTGTTTGCTGTAAATCCAGCTGCGGAAAGAAAAGCAACAGTTGCAACACACCTCCTGCTGCTGCCCCTGTTGCTGCGCCTGCTGCTGCACAATAGAACTATATGTCAGGAATGGCGTGGCAAGAGCTATTGCCATTCCTTTTATTTTGTCAGTTTGCCTGGGTGTTATAATGAAGAAGAACGACAAAGAATCCCGTTTGTTAAGGCTGAAAAAAAATATTGTCGGCCATAAAAACGCCATAATCCTCATCTATCGCAATCCCGATCCCGATTCCCTGTCCAGCGCATGGGCGCTGAAGGAAATTATGAAAGGATTCGGCGTAGCGGCCAATATCGTATACACGGGTGAAGTTGGGCGTTTTGAGAACGAGGCCATGATCAAGTACCTCCGAATTCCTGCAGTTCCATACAAGGAGGAAGACCTTGAAACAGCCGACCTTGTGGCGCTGGTCGATTCCCAGCCGGATTTTTTCTCCTCCATTAAGCTGCCCCGTTGCGACATCATAATAGACCATCATCCGGCGCATATTTCCGAACCTGTAGCGTTTGTGGACATCAGGCCCAATCGCCTTGCGGCGGCTTCTATTATGACGGAATACATTCAATCCGCCGGTATCCCTATTGGTGTGCGTCTGGCCACGGCGTTGTTCTACGGCATACAGACCGACAGCAGGGGGATGCAGCGCTCGCCGACAAGGCTTGACAGGGAGGCGCTTGGTTTTCTTGACAAGAAGGCAAACAGGACTTTGCTGCGCAGGATTGAAGTTTCATCATATTCCCTTCGCCAGCTCAATTATTTCAGCATAGCGCTTATCAAGCTTCGGTTTTCGCGTAATGTGCTTTATTCCGACATCGGGCCTGTGCCGTCATACGATGTGTGCGCCCAGGTGGCAGATTTCCTGATACGAGTAAAAGAGGCGAATTGGGCGCTTGTTTCCGGTGTTGTCGGCAAGCGTCTGGTCATAGTGTTCCGGTGCGATGGACACAAGAAAAACGCCGGCAAGACAGCTCAGGCGGCTTTTGGCGAACTGGGCAGTGCTGGCGGACACACCATTATGGGGCGCGCCGAGATCGATGAATCCGCACTGCCTGATGGAATTCTGCTCACCGAGAATGAGAAGGTGGAACGTTTTGTGTTGTCCCGGCTGGCACAACACGAACGAGCCTTCGGCCCTTTACTGTACGCTTTCGAGAGTGAAGGCGGGTAGATTTATTATTCGGCAAGGCAGTAATTTGTCGCCGGCCAAATATCATTCGGTTAATTCCCGGTCAATGTCACATGATTTATCGAGCCGAAAGGAAAGCGGATCGTCAGGATGCCGGAAAACGCCTGGACCTGTTTATAGTCGGTTTGGCATCGGGCATCGGTCGCGCATTGGCTGTCGAATTGATAAGTGCCGGTCGGGTAAAGGTGAACGGCAGGCAAGCTCCAAAATCTTACAAGGTTGCGGAGGGCGACATTATCGAGGCCTGCGACATTCCGGAGAAGTCTGACCTCAGGGTTGTGCCCAACCTTGATATCCCCCTGGAAATCATCTTCGAAGACAAATGGCTTATTGCTGTCAACAAGCAGGGAGGAGTACCGGTACACCCGGTGCGCTATTCTGAGACCGGAACCCTGGCGAATGGATTGATAGCGAGATATCCAGGACTTGCCGGGATTGGGGGCGACCCCATGTTCCCAGCGTTTGTGCATCGCATAGACAACGATACGACCGGTCTGGTACTTGCCGCAAAAACTGAGTATTGTTACCGCGTTTTACGCGAACAATTTTCACATCACAAGGCGGTCAAAACCTATCTCGCAGTAGTACAGGGTTGTCTTGCGAAGGAAGGAAAGTTCGCTAATTACCTGGCCCATGATCCTGCGAGCCGGGGTCGGATGCGAGTTGTGAATGGCGCTGCCGCCGGTGGGGAGCGGAAATTCCGGGCGGTATCTGAGGTTCGTGTGATTAGCAGCGGAAGATCGGTTTCACTGGCGGAAATTGTCATACGTACCGGTGTAACACACCAGATACGCTGCCTGATGGCGTATCTTGGCCATCCAGTACTTGGCGACAAGGTATATGGGGCAAACGGTAAAACTCCTGAGGGAATTCATGGCCAGTGTCTTCATGCCTGGAAAGTTGAAATTAATCATCCGGGAACCGGAAAACCAAAAGTCATAGAAGCGCCCCTGCCTTCGTATTTCGGCGAAATGTCCGTTTACCCGCCTGTCAGCGGGACAGACAGCGGAGCGCTGCGTCGCGGTACGCCGCAAGGGTTTCGCCGGCGGTCTTCTGCCAGGTGAATTTTGCGGCATGGCGCAGTCCTGTCTGCGAAAATTCCTCCGCAAGTTCAGGATCTTCCAGTACGCGTTGCATTGCCACAGCCAGTGCTTGCTTATCGTCAGGTTCAAGCATTATTGCCACTTTTTCCGCGATTTCGGGCAGCGATCCCTTGTTGCTGCATATGACCGGTATTCCGCATGCCATGGCTTCAAGCACGGGTAAGCCAAATCCTTCGTAGCAGGATGGCAGGACAAAAACATCGGCGTTCTGGTATTCGGAAACAAGTCGGTCCGATGCCACGTAACCGCGTTCGACCGAATCCTTCAGACCCAACTCGGATATCCGCCGGTTTATTTCCGGATAGCGCGGGTCAACATTTCCGGCCATTCGGAGTTTTACCGGCAATCTGCATTGTTTCTTCAGGATCGAGAAGGCTTCGATTAGGGCAACACAGTTTTTATAAGGATCACACCGCCCGACATACAGCACTGTTCTGGTATCGCTCGTCCGCTTTGCGGCGTGTTTAGAGGGCAGGGGCCTGAAGTCCCCGGATACTCCGCAATAAACAGTTCTTACATTGGAGTGCCGGTTCTCTGGAATCGCGAGTTTCAGAATTACATCACGACGTGAAGCGTTGCTGTCGGCTATAATGATATCTGCACGCTTTCCAACTTCCAGCATCAGCCGGCGATAAAGAGCGAACATACGGCTCTTTCGAGATTTCGGGGCGTGGTCCGGGAAGAGCATCGGTATTACATCATGCACAGTGACAACGCATGCAGTCCGGCCGCATGCGTTACGTGGAAAGGCGAGGAACGGAATCATGTAATTAGGGGAATGAAACACGTCCAGGCGGTTTTTTCTGATCATCCCGGGCATGAACAATTGACTGGCCGGCGAAAAAAGCCCCCATTTTGCAATTTGTGCGGAAAAATTCGCGCCTATATTCCGCATAACGCGGTCGCGAATGGATGTGGAATTAAAGAACACCGTGTATTCGTTTTCATGATCGATCGCGGCAAGGCTGCGGATCAACTCTGCAGTATACACGCCGATCCCCGATGCTTCGGCGAATATCCATCTTGCGTCAATTCCTATGCGCATCCGGCCACCTTCCTGTAAACATTCCACGTTTGCCGTGCGGTTTCGGCCCAGGAATAACCTGTTGCATGCGCCCTGGCGCCGGCGGAATTGGATCTGTCGCCCAGTCGTTTCATAGCTTCATCTGCCCATCGGTCGGAGTCAAAACCTGCAATCAAGGTTGCCGCATTGCCAAGGATTTCCGGCAGAGATCCGGTTGCAGCTGCCAGGACAGGCGTTCCGCAGGCCATTGCTTCAAGCGGCGGGAATCCAAACCCTTCATAGCGCGAAGGAAACGCAAAAAGATCAGCCCCTGTGTAGAGCGAAGGAAGCAGCGAATCGGTCAAATAGCTCACGTACTTGATATCCGCCGAGCGCGTCGAACGCCGCATTCTGTCGAAGATCGGAGAGCACTTCCATCCGGCCATTCCGGCGATGACGAGTTGTCCTTTGAATTTGTCCATCTTTTCGTAAAACTCCACCAGGAATGGAATATTCTTGCGCGGTTCAATCGTGCCGACCGTTAGGATGAACGGCTGTTTAATGCCAAGCGCCTTCAAATCCCGATCCACTTTGTCGGCGGGCGCCGGCGCGAAACAATCGGATATGCCAGAGTGGACGGCATGAATACGGGCGCGTTCGGCGTTAAAAAGGACTGCAATTTCGTCCGCCGTGAATCGTGAAACGGCAATAATCGCGTCAGCTCGCTCCACCGTGTCGGCCATGCCGGCTTTGAGATAACGCAGATTCTTTTCCTCGGTGGTTTCCGGCATGCGTAGAAACGCGGTGTCGTGTATGGTCACCACTGTTTTACCGCCTTTCCGGATCGGGGGAATGATAAAGTTCGGGAAATGGTACACGTCGTAAGCGCCTGCCAGGAGGTCGAAAGGGGGCCACGCAATGGTTTTCCATGCTTTTTGAACGAATCGTCCTGGAATCCACCGGATAGCCGATGTTGCCGCCCCGGGTACGTTGAATGGAATTCCGCGCCGCATGAAATCGAAATACGAAAGCGCCAACGCATCCGATCCGGCCGTATCGCCCAGCCGTTGCACCAGCGATTTGACGTATCTGCCAACGCCGGCCTGCTGGGTAACAGCCGCCTGTATGTCGATGCAAACTCTCACTGTGTAAGCTGCCGCGCGGACTCCGGTCCGAATTATTCCTCTTCAATCACTGAATCGAAGAATTTCACCACGTTGTTCCGATCCGGACCTTCCATGAAAGCCATGGCAGCCCTCGGATGCTGATTCAACTGGCCGGTCAACATGTAAGGGATTGCATAGCCCCACATTAATTTCTCCCGCAACGGCTCGATATGATCCTGTATACACTGGAGCATCGGCCTGATGTGGAATTTGGGATTGTGAAGGAAGCCAAGCAGCAATTCCATCTGGCAATTGCCGGCGCCTCTCCCAAGCCCCGCGATGCTGGCGTCCAGGTAATTGGCGCCCTCTATGATCGCCTGGATTGTGTTCGCATATGCAAGCTGCCTGTTGTTGTGGGTATGAATGCCCACCTCTTTTCCCGCCTGCCGGGCGGCTTTAAGAAATTTGGCGATTACCGTCTGCACCTGTTCGCAGTAAAAAGATCCGAAACTGTCGACTACGTACAGGACGCCAACTTCTGAATTCACCATGGCCTCGATGGCGTTGTCGAGTTCCCAGTCCTGAATCGTTGACAGGGCCATGAGGTTTATCGTGGTCTCATATCCTTTGTCGTGGGCGTCTTTTATCATATCGAGCGCCACGGGAATCTGGTGCACATACGTGGCAACCCTGACCATGTCGAACACACTTTTCGAACGGGGCAAAATATCTGTTTTGTAATCGGTTCTCTCCGCGTCCGCCATGACCGAAAGTTTCAGTGAACTGTTTTTCTCTCCGATAATCCGGCGCACATCGTCCTCGTCGCAAAACTTCCATCGGCCGTGTTCAGCGGGTGAAAAAATATGTTTGGATGACTTGTACCCCATCTCCATGTAATCTATGCCTGCTGCGACACAGGCACCATACACCGCTTTGACAAGTTTATCGTCGAAACGGTGATCGTTCATCAATCCGCCGTCGCGGATGGTGCAATCCAGCAGTTTGATTTCCGGCCTGTATGAAACCCAGCCTTTGCCGCCTTTTTCCGACTTTTCCGTCATTGCCGTGGAATTGTTCATGTAAATCTCCTTTACATGGAAAGTCGTTCAATATTGATTATGCACTGCAAAATCGCAATAAAAATATGCCGCAAGACTCGAGGCACGAATAGGGGGGGGGGAGGTGCTATCGAACCGGCAGGAACATTGTGAACACAGCGCCGTTGCCCGGGGATGACACCACCCTGATGAGCCCTTTGTGTCCGGCGACAATACCCATTACAACCGCCAGACCGAGTCCGCGCCCTGTTGGCTTTGTGGTGAAGAACGGGTCGAAAATCTTCGACTTGGTCTCTTCGGTCATTCCAGGGCCCGAATCCGCGACCCGGACAAAAACGTGTTTTACGGATTGAGATCCGTCCGGAGACGGAGCGCTGTCGTTGTTGATATTCAATGTTTCAATGCCGGTGGATATCGTAATCTCCCCCTTGTTTGTTTTGCCGATGGCTTCGGCTGCATTCATGACCAGATTGAGGACAACTTGCGTAATCTGAGTGGGGTCCGCTTCGATGCCGGGGAGGTCGTTCTCGAGTTTGTAAGTCAGCGTGACGAAAGATCTTGGAGCGGCGGTTCTAAGCAGACGTTCCAGGCTTCTGACATGATTACTCATATCGAGGCAGGTGGCATGCCGCGTGCCCTTGCCCGCATATGTCAGCATCTGATTCACAAGATCTGCCGCCTGTTTGGCCGACGATTCGAGATGCGCTAGATTCTCGACGGCGGCTGTCGAATTCGCCGGCAACATACGACGTGCCAGTTCGGCATGTCCCATTATGGCCTGCAGGAAGTTGCCGAAATCATGAGCAACCCCGCCGGCCATCAGTCCGAGGCTTTCCATTTTCTGCGCCTGGTAAAGCTGTGCGGTCAGGCTTTGCTTCTCCGCTTCAATAACGCGTACTTTGTGGCGCAACCTTTCGATCATAAGATTCATGCATTTTTCGATTACCAGAATATCCTCTTCCGCATCCGGCAGGCTAATGCGTTCAGGAAATTCGCCGCTGACAATGTTCTCCATGTAACGTCGCAACCTGAGGATATTGGAAGGATATTTTCGGAGTACCATGTACCCGGACAGTCCCACTACCGGCACCGCAACAATCATGGCAAACACCTGCCATGGCGGAAGGGTATCAATAGAAACGCGACTGTAAAAGAAATACGCCAATGCCAGGATGGGAATAATCGCCAGCAGCGCAACGCCGATGCCGAACTGGTATCGCGCACCACGCGAACGCAATGCAAATTGTTTCAGGAATGGAATCATAACAGCGCCAAGATTATCTCGCTATGTGATCAAATACCCCTCAACAGGATAAACTCATTCGTCGTTGTGCCCGCTTCCATCCCGCAGTTCCAGCCTATCTTCGGGCAACATATTCAACAGCTTTTATATTGGCCCGCCAAACGGTTCTTCCACTTTCATCCGTGCCGGGATATCCACCGGTCACTTGTGTGCCATCGGTATTTTTCCGATAGGGTACACATTGAATCCAATCTTGTAAAGTTGGCTGTGATTCAGCCCTCCGCGGCCGTCAAAAATAAAAGCCGGCTTTTCCATGGAATCGAACACGCTCTTGTAGTCCAGCGTCCTGTAGCACTCCCAATCGGTTAGAACCACCAGCGCATGCGCGTTTTTCGCGGCCTTGTAGGGATCGGCCTCGAATTCGATGTTGCTTGAGATGTCCGAAAGGTCCGTGTGCGCGTTATGCAGCGCCTTCGGGTCGCTGATCACCAGGCTTGCGTGTTCCTCTATCAGTCGGCGGGATACACCTATCGCCGGGCTTTCACGCGTGTCGCCTGTATCGGCTTTGAACGCAAAACCCAGGATTGCGATGCGCTTGCCTGCAACGGTGTTGAACATCGCGGACAGCATGCGTGCGACAAACCGTTCCTGCTGGTACTCGTTTATCGTCGTCACCTGTCGCCAGTAATCTGCGACCTGATGAAGCCCGTAGGACTCGCACAGATACACGAGATTCAGGATGTCTTTCTTGAAACACGAGCCACCGAATCCGATTCCAGCGTTCAGGAAACGCGGTCCTATTCTTGCATCCATTCCCACGGCCCTTGAAACCTCTCCGATGTCAGCCTCGGTGGCTTCACATATGGCGGAAAGGCTGTTGATTGAACTGACGCGCTGGGCAAGAAATGCATTGGCGGCCAGCTTTGAAAGCTCGCTGGACCATACGCTGGCAGTAAGTATCCTGCTTCTCGGTACCCAGTGGGCATAAACATCGGCGAGTGTGGCAACCGCCTTCTTCCCGGACGGTGTATTCGATCCTCCAATCAATACCCGGTCAGGATTTTCCAGGTCTTTCACCGCCGTGCCTTCTGCAAGGAATTCCGGGTTCGACAGAACTTCGAAATGCACTCCGCTGTGTCCGGAATTCAGAATGCGGCCCATGGCCGCCGCAGTTCTGACGGGCAGTGTGCTTTTTTCTATTACAATCTTATCCGATTTCGAATTGGCGAGTATCACGCGCGCGGTTTTCTCCCAGTGCTGCAGGTCAGCCGCTTTGCCGGCGCCGTGGCCGAAAGTCTTTGTGGGAGTGTTAACGCTTACGAAAATCATGTCCGCCTGCGCAATGCTGCCCGCAACATCCGTTGAGAAGAACAGGTTGCGGCCCCGGGATTGTTGCACAAGTTCGTCCAATCCCGGCTCGTAGATCGGGAGATTGTCAGATTCCCATGCGCGGATACGCTTCTCGTTTATGTCAACCACGGTCACCCTGTGTTCCGGGCATTTCCGGGCGATCATTGCCATGGTCGGGCCGCCTACATATCCGGCGCCGATACAAAGTATATTCAGCGAGGCTGATTTCTTGTTCTTGGTCATAGCATCCCCTTGCGCATCAGGTCTTTGAAGTAATCTATGGTCCTCGACAACCCCTCGTCCACGGATATTTCCGGTTTCCATCCAAGCAGGCGTGTAGCCTTGGAAATATCGGGTTGCCTTACCTTCGGATCGTCCACCGGCAGCGGTTTGTTGATGATTTTCGAGTTGCTGCCGGTCAGGGCAATTAGTTTTCTTGCGAGATCGGAAACCGTCATTTCAGCCGGATTCCCAATATTGACAGGATTCGATTCGCTGCTCATGGCAAGGGCATAAATGCCGGCGATCAGGTCGGAAACATAGCAGAAACTGCGCGTTTGTCTGCCGTCGCCGTACACGGTGATCGGTTCGCCCTTGAGCGCCTGACAGATGAAAGCCGGTACTGCCCGTCCATCCTTGGCCCTCATCCGAGGTCCATACGTGTTGAAAATTCGCACAATTCTCGTTTCCACGTCATGGTAACAATGATACGCCATGGTCATGGCTTCGGCAAAGCGCTTGGCTTCATCGTAGACGCCGCGCGGTCCGATGGGATTTACATTGCCCCAATACTCCTCTTTCTGGGGATGAACCAGGGGATCGCCATAAACTTCGGAAGTTGATGCAATCAGGAAAACCGCGCCTTTTGCCTTTGCGAGTCCCAGTGCCTTGTGTGTTCCGAGCGCGCCTACCTTCAATGTCTGGATGGGCAGTTCCAGGTAATCAATCGGACTTGCCGGTGAAGCAAAGTGAAATATGTAGTCAACCGGTCCGGGCAGGTAAATATATTCGGTTACATCATGCTTAACAAATTTGAACGCATCGTTGCCTGCGAGATGTTCGATATTCGCGACATTCCCGGTGATAAGGTTATCGAGACATATTACTCTGTGGCCTTCCTTTAAAAGCTTATCGCAAAGGTGGGATCCCAGGAATCCCGCGCCTCCCGTCACCACTGAAATTGGCATAAACATCACCTCCGTAAAGTTCGGTTGATTCTTGCCTTGATTTCCTCCATTACTGCCAGAATACCGTGCCCAGCGCAATAATAGAATTTATGTAACTGCTCAGGTATTCAGAATATCTGAGCAGTTACGATTTGATTTACTGCCATACTGAGGACGAAAAGCGGGGAAGGGGGGGGGAGGGATTCACACGGAGGGCAAATAATGCATGTGGCGCCAATTCGACCGGGTATTCCGATTGTCCATCTAGGGCATTGTGAAAGGCATGGCAGCCTTGATTCTGTAAAATAAGCCGGAATAGGAGCCCGTTGACAAAGTGGCCGTTGCGTTGGTTCCGGAGAAAACCAAGTCCACCCCGTTTGTAACCCACGAACCGGTCAGCATGTTGGTCCTGGTTTCAACCTTGTACACACGAGTGGTGCCGGCGCTCCATGTCAGGATGACATTCGCGCCGGTTATGCGGATGTTCGATAATTCAAGGCAGGAATTCGGATTCGTCGGATCTGTTCCTGCGCGATATTCCTCCAAATCGGTCATTCCATCGCCGTCGGAATCAGGATTATCGACATTGCCAAGATTCGTAAGAGAACCTGTATGCGCCAATTCAAATTGATCGGGAATTCCATCAAAATCCGAATCTATCCCTGTCATTATGTTGGTAGTCTGCGAAAATGCCTGGATATTGGTAAAGGTAATCCAGCCCATACTTCCGCCCCATGCGCACCCGCTGAAAACACCGCTTTTTAAATCCACCTTCGGCGCGCCGGTGTTCTCGAAATTGATCCATCCCACGCTTTCGGACCATGCATAACCGCGCAGGCTGCCGGCGCCGTCATGATTCACGCCGTAGTCGTTTGAAGATACATTGGTATAACGTATACCGTTGGTTGGACTTCCGTTGCCGAGGCATATCCATCCCACGTTGGACGACCAGAGGTAACCTGAGCATACGAACTCGCCGAGCACCATGCCGTTGGTCGTATCCGCAAGGCAGTTGATCCATCCGGAATTGGCTGCCCATGCCCACTTGTTGCTGGTACTGATGGTTGAATTCGTAGCGGCTTGCGCTGTGCCCGGAACAATCATCGCAACAAACGTGGACAATACAGCAATGTATTTGCACACTTTGCTCCATGTCAATCTGGCCGGGAATGTGTCATGCGTCTTAGAAGGTCTTACTGTCCGCCGGCTTGTATTCATTGGCATGTCCCCAAAGTGCCTTCAATTAAATGGTAGCCTCCATTAATATACAATAAGTATAAACCAAATGATCGGATAAATCAACGTTGTTTTTAATTGTCCGGATTTTGAGATCAGTCTGCATGCAGCGCTGATCGGAGAGGATGCCAATGCTCTTCACTCTGCAAGATAGAAGCTACCAGCGGTGAAACAGCAGCCTGAATGGGCGGAAAATGCGATACAGCGGGAATAAAGGGCCGGGCAGCGGCAATGCTTTCCAGTCTGCGTAGCTTGGCGTAAATGCAAGGTGCAGGATCATGGCGGCGCGGTCCCGGAGACGCTCCCGGGTGCGCAGGTGAAACCGCAGGGCAATCCTGCGATCTTTTTCCGGTGAGCGCCCGGCTTTCAATGCCTCCATGGTATGGCGAGAGAGTTTCGCGGCATGGGAGTCGGTTTTGAGAGTTTTTTCGATTCCTGCCGGCAATTCCGTTCCGACGACATTCCGGGCCAAACCGAGTCCCATAAGCAGCATCCGTTTGGCGCCTGATTTGCCTGCGGCTTCAAGCAGCTTATCCCAGTCTAGGGTGTTGCCTTTTTGCTGGATCAATCCTCCGATATCCGCAATCCATGAAAGCCTTTCCCACAGATGTTTGACCCCGTGCGCGGACAATAGAATTAGCGCTGCCGGCGCGGCAACGGTGCGGATTGACCTGCCGCTTAGCTTGACTTCCTCAAGCTGATTATCCGCCTGGAGCCGTTCAGAATGGAGTTGAAAATAGCCCGGCACGGCATTGCTGTTAATCTCGACAAATATGTTGCCCGTGGCACTTTTCATACCGCAACCCCAGCCGGCTTTTATATGGGCGCGCTGTTCAGCATCGCTGAACTCAAGCATGGGCAGGTAACCAAGTGTCAACAGCACGTTTCGCGCCTCAATTATCCGATCCTGAGCCACAAGGTAATCAAGGTCGTCGAACTGCCGCGCAGCGGGATCGCCATACGCCTGTACTCCGAGCGGTATGCCTTTCCATGCTATTGCCTTGATTCCGGCGACGCTGAAGGTTTCGCCGATCCGGAACATCTCATTCTCAAGTATTGTACAACGGGCTGCGTTGGCTATGTGAAGATTTTTCAGTCGTGCCAGGCATTTTTCGCAATCTGCCCGGCAATAATCCGGCAGTTGCGAAATCAGGGCGCTCAGTCCTGTCATTACATGCCAGACCACGCGATGTTGCTGTGAAAGTGCAATTACCCGGCTCCAGTCAACCAGTTGGACAAATTGAGGCGCAAGTTGGGGGGAAAGACGGCCGGCCATTGCGGATAACACAACCTCTATTTCAAGGTTGTCCCTGCCGGTCTCCAATGATCCGCCACCGTTCATATATCCATATTCAAGCGTAATATGCAGGGTCAAGGCAACACTTGATTTGACAGTCCACAGTAAGATGCTGGTAATGATTGACTTGGTGTGCAATGATATGGTAAAAAATTTATTTATTTTATACACGGGAGACGACAGTGGAAACACCAGTGCAGATGCTCGCAGCTGTTCAGGAAAAAGATATCGCTATACTGAAACTGCGAAACGAGATACGCGACATACCGGCACGGAAGACGGAACTAGAAGGTCGGAACTCGCAAAAAAAAGAAGCGCTTTCCAAGCTGAACGAGAAGTTGAAAAACATTCAATCACAGATGAAGCAGGTAGAGATCGAGATCGAAGCGGAACGGCAGAGAATATTGAAACTTCGTGAACAGCAGCTACAACTGAAGTCCAACAAAGAATTCAAGGCCATGGAGGACGAAGTAAAAGGTGTAGAAGTAAAGATCGGCACGCTAGAGGAAAAAGAGCTCGGTTTTATGGAAAACATAGAGGCGTGCAATCAAGACATCGCATCAGCCAAGGGCGATCTCGACATGGCGCTGGCCCAGACGGCCAGGGAGACTGCGGCGCTTGACCAGCGCGTCGGCGAAATTGAGGGCAAAGTGACGGGACTTTTGGCAGAGCGAGCTGTGCTCGCTGAAAAAGTGGACAAGAAATGGCTTTCCCGTTACGAAAGCATGTTTCAAAACAGGCAGGACAGGGTTCTGGTTCTGGTTGAACATCGCACTTGTGGTGGCTGCCACATGACACTGGCTCCTCACTTGATTCACGATGCCAAGCGCAATAATGTTATGACCGCATGTCCGTTCTGCGGCAATCTTATTTACAGTATATAGCTTTGTCGAACGGAAGGAGGCGTTCGGTCGCTCTCGACTCTTGGAGCCGGGAGAGGAAAGTCCGGACTCCGCAGGGCAGGGTGTCCAGGCAGCAACGCCTGGAGGTCTTCCGGCAAACGGGAGATACGGAAAGTGCCACAGAGAACAGACCGCCATCGGCTGAAAAGCCGTTGGTAAGGGTTAAACGGCGGTGTAAGAGACCACCGAGCCTGCAGAGATGCGGGTTGCAAGGCAAACCCCGCCCGGAGCAAGATCGAATAGGGGACCGATTTGGAACGGCCCGTTCCAGCCGTTCGCGGCGCGGTTCCGGGTAGATCGCACCAGATAAATGACCGACATCTGAACAGAATCCGGCTTATGTCCTCCACCGTTCGACATTTTGGTGTAATATCAAGCGCTGCCGCGGCCGTGCTGTTTTGCATTGGCGGCTGCGTTGTTATTGGTCTCTGGCGCATTCGCACCATGTCTGAATTGCCTGGCATAAAAACCCATAAAACGCAAACAGCCGGGGCGTCGTGGCCTTCAGCTCGCAAT
>Ga0172375_10007047_pt1 | contig 15525 bp, 12 predicted proteins | sample LakKiv1m_FD_114537 | JGI IMG/M metagenome (GOLD analysis project Ga0172375, IMG submission 114537) | Freshwater microbial communities from Kabuno Bay, South-Kivu, Congo - kab_092012_11.1m | ecosystem: Environmental > Aquatic > Freshwater > Lake | place: Democratic Republic of the Congo... | reverse complement strand
CAGCGTTGGAAAATAGACAAGCTCTATGGCAGGTTTTGGCTTTAGCGTGGGCTTGTGCGACCTGCCATTGTGCTTGGCTATGTGCGTTAGCGTTTAATTGCTCGAATAATTTCACCTATCCATAAGACAAAAGACGTCGACCCAATAATTACTGCCCAATCTTTCAATGTTAATGGAACAGTCCTGAAAACTTCGCCTCCAAATTCAACGATTAAAATTTGACCTACTAAAATGACAAAAGCTACAATTAAGAAACCAATAGATTTACTTAATCCATGGAACGCAGATTTTCCTGATGCGAATGCTTTTGCATTAAACATATTCCAGAATTGCAACATTACAAATATTGTGAAGAAACGAGATAAGTCATAACGACTAACTTCACCATTATTTGAAAAATAAAAGAGAAGTCCTAATAAAATAATTACGAACGAAAAACCGACAAAAAGAATATTGAACCTCATTGAAGGTGTAATTATAAAATCCTCATTTTTTCTAGGTTTATTATCCATTACACGCAAATTTGGAGGTAGAGAAGCCAGTGCACCTGCGGCAAACGTGTCCATAATTAAATTCACCCATAGCATTTGTGTCACCGTTAATGGTAATTCATGTCCGAATATTGAACCTAAAAGCACTATGATTAAGGCTGCAACATTTATCGTTAATTGAAAAAGAATAAAACGCTGAATGTTCTGGTATAATGAACGACCCCACATTACAGCAGTTGTAATACTACTAAAAGAGTCATCTAAAAGGGTTATGTCGCTTGCCTCTTTAGCAACAGAAGTTCCTGAACCCATTGACAAGCCAACATGAGCAAAATTCAAAGCTGGTGCATCATTTGTGCCATCACCTGTAACAGCAACAACAGAACCGATTCTTTGCAATAGTTGAACTAATCTTTGTTTATCGGTTGGTCTTGCTCTGCACATTATTTTTAAATGTTGCACTTTTTTTAGAGCTTCTTCATCGGAAAGATTTTCAAACTCAATACCAGTAATAATATTATGTAAGTTATCACTGTCATTCCAAATACCTATCTGACGTCCAATTTCCTTAGCCGTACCCGGAGTATCACCAGTTACAATTTTCACCTCAATACCGGCATTTAAACATTTTGTTACTGCGGAAGGAACATCTAATCTAACAGGGTCGGAGATTGCAGTTACTCCAAGAAAAACAAGTTTTGAATTAACTAATTTTCCATTTTCAAATCTGTCAACATTGTCCTCGATAATCTCGTATGCAAACCCCAAAGTCCTCATTGCTTGATTCTGATATTGCAAAAGGGAATTTTCGATTGTAGAATTATATTCATTAATTGGTTGCAACCCTTGTTCTGACAATATATAACTACATTTTGAAAGTACAATTTCAGGTGCACCCTTCACATATAGAACTTTTTTGTTTAGCAAAGGACTATTAACCAATGAAGCCATAAATTTTCTTTCCGTTGAAAATGTTAGTTGTTCGATTACTTCAGCATCTTCACGAATATCTAAATAATTTAAGCCTTGCTCATGTAACCACAATAAAAGAGCAGCTTCTGTTGGGTTGCCTAATGTTCTTATTTTTGTGGGTTCAGAATAATCAAGATAAGCAGTTGAATTTACTGATATGCTCTCTTTTATAATATTGCTATTTTCGTTATTTGTTAAATGATTGCCATTTAAACACAGAAAATCAGCTTTATAAACTTGCATTTGATTCTGTGTTAAAGTACCTGTTTTGTCGGTACAAATTACAGTAGTTGCACCCATAGTTTCACAAGCGTGCATTTTTCGAACTAAATTATTGTTTTGCAACATTCTACGCATACTTAGTGCAAGACTGAGGGTAACGCTCATTGGTAAGCCTTCGGGAACAGCAACAACAATCAATGTAACAGCAACCATAAAATATTGCAATATACGTCCTGCAACATCTAAACTGACCCATGATTCAGCGTTTAAGGGATTGATGCCAAACAAAAAGCCAGAAACAGAAAGTAGCATGAAAGTTAATATGCCGTAGATTATCCACCTCAACCAACTTCCTTCTTCAACACTTTTGGGAAGTTCTTTTTCTTTACCTAGTAATTCAAATGAATCGTAAATAATTGGTAACCAAACTTTAGTTAATACAATTGCTGCTGATAGGATTACAATCCCTATGGAACCTAATTGAACTATTGTGAATTGGGCTTCACCTAAAAATATATCCTTAACAGAAAGTGCTAAAAATGTTAAAACTGCTAAAGTAAAACCAACAACACCAATAAACTTAGCTAGCTTGTCTAATTGCTTATTCAATGGCGTTTCTTCCCCACTCATTTCAGTGGCTTTCTCTGCTATCCTACCATATTCAGTGTTATCTCCAACTTTTTTAATTTCATAAATTCCATGACCGTCCATGACTTTTGTGCCTCTAAGAAGCTCATTGCATTTGTATGCAGTACCAGAATCAATTTCTTGGGGATTAACATTTTTCTCCGCAGGAACAGCCCACCCTGTTATACACGACTCATCAACTTGTAACGAAACTGCTTCTAAAAGTTCACCATCTGCTGGTATCTCTTCGCCAGTGCCAAGAATAATTATATCACCAACAACAATATCTTTCTTTGGAATTTCGCAAGCATTACCATTTCTTATAACCTTATAAAGAGTATCATCGTTAACCTTATTTAAAACGTCAAATTTTTTATTTGCATCCATTTCAAACCAAAAAGCTACACCGGTCGCTAAAAGTATAGCACAAAAAATACCTATTGTTTCAGAAAAGTGAGCCTCCCCTTTCGAAACATACGTAACAAGAGCAATGAAAAGGGACAGAAAAGCGGCAATTAAAAGAATTCTTATAATTGGGTCTTCAAACTTTTCTAAAAAAAGTTTCCATAAAGGTTCTCTTTCTGGTGGAGTTAAAATATTTTCACCATATTTATTACGGCTTTCGAGAACTTGCTCATTAGAAAGACCGGTGTAGTGCTTCTTGTGTTCCATCTTATTTCAATAGATTTAATAATGATTGAGGTAATTTTTTTGCTTTAGATTTTAAGTTCTTTAATAAATTAAGTTCAATATTATCCAACTTGCCATCGCCCTGAATCTTAGCTAATAGCCAATTTGCTTCATCGGCATCAACAACGCCAGGAGATGCTTCGTCTTCTAATAAGAAACTGGTAATTGCTTCTACGAAAAGGATTTCCCAACTTGAATGATTTTCTTTACCACTAACGGCATCATTTAACTCAAACAGAAACTCTGCTTCTTCTTTGTCAATTACGCCATCGGCATATAAGACCTCACGTAATTGTTTTACTTCTTGTTCATCAATTACGCCATCGGCGAGTATTGATTTTTTCAATTCACTTAATTTGCTCATTTTTTTTGTTTTTTATTGTTAGATTTTATAAATCGAATAATGATTGGATTAATTCTATTACCGCAAATACTATCAATGCTATTCCGATAATCTTACAGGCGATTGTAACAAAAAATTGGGGTGTATTTTTTTTGTATTTCCGTTTATTGTAAATCAAACGAGGTAAGACCATCCAAATGAAGAGTCCGATTAAGACTTTTATGATTGCTGCTGCCATTCCTTAAAATATTTAAAAGGGGTACTGAATCTTTAGAAAATACAATACCCCTTTGTTTTGCAATATTTATTTCACCTCACCGTTGCGATACATTTCATTAACCTTACTTTGTATTGCATTATATTCACTTCCCAGTGCTCTTTTACGTTCTGCACCGTTTCCAAAATTACCCCTGATAACTTGCTTTGCTTTCTGTTCAAGGGTTCCCTTTGGGACAGATACTGCTGGCGCTGAAGTCGCAGTTGTATTTGGTTTATCAGTAGGCGATTTAGCATCTTTTGAAGTATTTGCAACTGGCTTTTCGCTGGTTGCCTGAACAGGTGTTGAAGTTTCAACAGGTGTTGTCGAAGCAACTCCTTCTCCTTGTTCAGGTGTTACTGTCTTATCAGTTTCTAAAGGTTGAGTTGTTGACTTCGACGTTTCCACAGTTTTAACTGCCTCGTCAACTTTTGTTTGAGCCTCTGCTACTGCTTGTTTTTCCTCATCGGTTTTTGCATTAGCTTTTGCCTCATCTACTGCATTTTGAGCTTCTGCAACTTTAGCTTTGGCATCCTCATAATTCACATTGCCACTTTGCACATCAGCAATGATTTCATTTGCTTTAGTAGTTGCTTGTTCAGTTTTAGCTATTAAATTCTTATCCGTTTTATCAAATGGATAGTATTTAGCAATTAAAACAACCCCGACAATCAAAACAACTGCAAGCAATAGCCAAAGCCACCATTTAGATTTTTTAGCATCGTCCTTACCAGTTGCATCAGTTACTGGAGCATGTTCTTTTGAAAGGTTAAATTTACTTGCCTTTGGTTCAGAGCTCTTCGATAAGTTAAAACCTTTTTTATCTTCTCCTTTGGAGAGATTAAATTTATTTTCTGCCATAGTTTTATTGTGTTTTAGGTATACTGTTCTATTAATGCAGGTAAGCTACCTTGTGAACCACGTCCGAGAGCTTCAAATTCCCACTCACTTCCAATACGGTACAGACGACCAAATTCAACAGCATCTTCATTTTTGAAACTTTCAGAAAGGGTATAGCGCATAATCTCTTCTCCATTTTTTTCGTTTGCAATCCTCAAATAGCACCCTTCCACCATTCCAAAATTCAAAGCAAGCGTTCTTCTATCACGTTTGTCATCATGAGGATATTTGCAAATTGTTACAGCGATAATAATTTGTTCTACTCTATTGTCCACTTTTGTTAAGTTGAGAATCATATCTTCAGTATCGCCCTCTTCATCGTCATCCCCCCCTTCTCGCTCATCAACTGCGCCAAACAGAGCCCCATCTTGAGAAAGAGGTCTCAAATTCCCTTCATTGTCAGTACCCTTATTGTCACTTCCATAGAAAACAAAAAAACCATCATCTGGAATTTTGAAACCGTTTCCTATCATAAATGCAGATACATCCAAGTCGAAATTCGGCCCATTTGGGTCTTCGTTTGCTTGCCAACCCAAACCAATGCGAACATTTACAAGTCCGCCATCACTTTTTGAAAGATTAAATCTCTCTCCGCTTTTTGATAAATTAAATCTTGCCATTTTCTTAAATTTTAAGTTATTGATAATATTCTACTAGACCACCAAGACCATCTTGATATGCTAAGTCAAATGCTTCAAAAATCCACTCACTGCCACTTTTGTAAAATCTTCCGATAATCAAAGCGTTAGTTCCAGGAAATTTTTCATCCAAAAGATATTGGCAAAGTACTTCGCCTGTTTGTGAGTTATAAACCCTTGCAAAAGAATTTGCAACCATTCCAAAGTCCTGTTTGCGTTCTTCTGCTTGGTCAATAGTAATGGCAAATACGATTTGTGAAACCTTCGGATTGAGTTTAGATAATTCAATGTTAATAGTTTCGTCATCGCCTTCACCAGCTCCTGTTCTGTTGTCGCCGTTGTGGATAACAGCTCCATCAGGGCTTTTAAGATTGTTGTAAAAAACAAAATACTCGTCTGAGAGCAATTTTCCATTTTCGCCTAAAACGAAGACAGAAGCATCGCAGTCAAACTGAAACTCAGATGTACCTTCGTTGACATCCCATCCTAAACCAACTGTAATTTTATTCACACCTGGTTTTTCTTTGTTGAGGTTAATGCTACCTCCCTTTTTTAAATCTATTGCCATAGCGTTATTTTTAAAGTGTCTATTAATTATAATTTATTTCTTTTTGGGAACAGGCGGTGGCGGCGGTGGAATCTTGCCATTATTTACTGATTTAGGAGCAATGCTTGGCGGTGGAGGTGGCACACCTGTTTTAAAGGGTAATCCATTCGACAATGGTTTATCCTTCGTGGGTATAGGTGGCGGCGGAGTCAAACCTGTATTATCAGTTTTAGTAGCTTTGCCTGGTGGCGGAGGAGGTGGTTTTAAACTTTCCTTTTTATCCGCAACAACTTTCAATTGACCTAAACAATAGTCGTCATTTGGTTTAATTCTTAGCGCCTCATTATATTTTTTTATCGCTGATTCAAATCGCAATTCGCGAAGAGATATATCTGCCTCTTTAATAAGAGCCTTATAATGATTTTCAATTTCCTGTAAAGTTTCATCAATCTTAGTTTGCAGTTTTTTTGCTTCTGCATTTGAACTGTCAATAGCTAAAATAGCATCTATTTTTTCTTTGGCAGTGTCAAATTTTTTGTTCTGAACTAATGTGCTTGCTTCTGAAACAAGTTGTTCTATTTGTTTTTTCTGGGTTTCACTATTTTTGATTAGTCGTTTTACTTCAATTATTTTTGCAATAATTTCCGCATTATCAAAAACAAATTTTGCTGCCTCATATTCTTCCAATGCTTTTTCCAATTCTCCATCCTTCAATAGTTTATCGGCATTGCTTAAATATTTTTTGTACAGCTCATTTTTATCATTTAGATTCTTGATTTTATCTTTCAAGTCATCAAGAAACTGTTTATACTCCCTGTTAGTAAAGTCTAAAGCAATAGCATTTTCTGCATTGACACGAGCGTCTTCTAATTTCCCTTCTTTTTCCAGTCCCACCGCACGGTCAAATAATTTTTTTGCTTCCTTTCGATTTTCTTCAGCTTTTTGTTCAGTGGCAGCTTTTTGAGCCGCCATTTCCCGTTCTTTTCGCTGACGGTCTTCAAAGGCACGTTGTTCAGCTTGTTTTAGTTCTTCTGCTTTAGCCCGTTCCTTAATTCTTGACTCTTCACTTGCATAGCGGGTAATGTCAATTTTAGGATACACAGACAGAATATTATGAATGTCATTGTTAGCATAAAAGAACAGTTTGTCGGCTCCAACCATTTGTTCAAAACTTGTTTTTACCCGTTCGCTTTGGAAGCAATTGCCCATAAGTATTACTGCCGTCACATCACCTTGAACATTATCAGCATGGAAAGCATCGAAAATATCTTTTAACCCTTGTGTATATGAACCGGTATCACTATCTAAATCAGATTTTCTGACTAATACATCCTTTTTGGAATTAGGCATTTTTGAGAAACTTACCGCTCGAATATTATAAGGCATATTAGAATTTGTTGCATCTAATTTTTTCAGCCAATCGTCTGCTTGCAATTCCAATCTTTTACATTCTTCTACTTTTTCACTTTCGGAGAATAATGCACCAATTGACTTGTTTGCCTCATTCACAACAAATCGAAGTAATGCTAGCTTTCGAGGGTCAAATCCCATTCCTTCGTGGGTTTGCGGGTTCCCATCCATTAGAAAATAATTATCAGATAGAGCCAATTTCATCAGATGCAAAGTAGGATTAGTTGCCTCTAAAAAGATAGCTACACTACCATTCTCCACTTTTAATTTTTTATTGTTCAAAATATGATAACTTACCAGTTCGGCAAGGGGGATAGTGTAAGATTTTATTTCATAACCGTTGGTTTTGAGGTAATCTACCATTTTTTGTTTTGCATTGTCGCTAATTGACAATGAAAAAGTTATTAAAGTAGGAATCGTTGAGTTGTAATCAAGCGTTTTGAGTTGATATGTTTTTTTAATGTTATTAAGCAAACCCGACTCTTTTAGTAAGTCAATTATTGAGTGTTCAATACCTCTTAACAGAAATGTTTCCTGTTCTTTCTCAATTTTATCGAAAAGTTTTCCGTAATAATTTATCTCCGAATTATTGAAATGAGACTTATTATCTTTTCCATATGTAATACTGTTTTGGTGAGGATTGTTAAAAAAATACAGCCATAATAGTTCCTCTTTACCATTGGTTATCAATGACGAAGTACCATTGTCGGCACACACAGTGCCGACAATGAATTCAACGTCAATATGCAATACCAGATAACTCATTGCGATAGTTAAGATTTAAAAATTTCAGGAATAAGTATTTGTTCTAAATAGCACAATCCTTCAGCAATAAGAATCGGGAAACGGTATTCGAAACGATTGGATTGTTGCTTAGCTTGTTGGGCTTTTTTGTACTCCGAATCACGTTCAATAAATGCCGATAAACGACTCTTAAGTTCTTTGCTCCGATTTTCAAGCACAGCTATATCACGTACCAATCCAGCTTTATGGCCGACAAAATCAATAAAAATCCGCAAGAAATTTTCAAAATTTTCTAATTTTTCAGGAAATTCAAATTGAGTAATTCGTTCAAAATATTCATCAGATACTATTTCAGTCTCTTCAAAATCGATGTACTTGCCATTTTGAAGATAACGAATATTCTTTTCTGCAAAAATATCCGAAGTGAAACGAACATTTCGGTCGTAAATCAGTTCAGTATCTACAGCCAACCCTTTTGAGACTTCGGACTTGTTATCAATAGAAATATCATCACGATAAACTAATCGAATTATTTCTGCTCCTTCTCCATAGCCCTTGCGAAAACATTCTTCGTAATATGCTTTGGTGCTATTACTGCCGGGTATAGTTTGCAACCAATGAAACAAACGACCTCCTTTACCAAAGGGCATAAGATGTACTTCCCGAACAGCAGTGAGATTATTGTCCTTAATGGTTTTTGCACATAATTTACCTGCATAGAATGCAAGTAATCCAGTAACATAAGCTGGGATGGCAAACACAAATGGAGCCTCGCGTCCTAAGAAACTATAAAACGTTGAAAAATCATCCTCAGTAAGTTGGTCAAACACGCTGTTAAGATAGAATGGTGCTTTATGACACTCCGAAAGAATTTTATCGATGTTTTCTACCTTGATTCGCTTTTGCCCTTGGTGATAATTGAATATCGCTTTACGGAAAGTTGCCGATTTTATAATAGCATCAAAAAATACACCTGCGGCAATACGAATAGAACTTTGTTTGTACAATCGTGGAGAATTTTGAGCAGTAATATCTTTTGCTAAAAGAAGAATGTCACTAGTACTACCACCAACATCAATTCCTATAAATATATTATTATCCAATGAAATTTCTCTACTTAATGCATATTTGCATACCGACTCAGCTTCGGTTTGCTCAATTATTGACGAAGGACGCATTCTATTACCCAGATTATTATCGTGTATAGGAGTAATACTTGGTAACTGACCATTGTAAATAGCTGTGTACTGATTCAAATCATAGGCTGACATGGACCCAGGGAAAGACCATCTTAATTCTACTGGGCGGCATCTTTGTGCATACAAATCGGCACAAATGGAAAGCCATAACGCTTTTAGATAAGCTGTTTTTTTTGCAGTACCATTTTGTTCTTCTGAAAGCCATTTCATATTATAATTCAGAATACCTGCTTGTGTCGTTATTTTCTCTCTATCCATTTCTTTAACTAGGATATTCTTTTCATTAACAGCTACACCGCCTGCAATTTCCTTATCTTTATGAGCACCAATATAACGAACATCATGTTCATGTAGCCATGATTTAATTTGTCCATTAGGAGTAGGTTCGTTTGAAAAAAATAACAGTTCATCTCTTTCGGCAGTTGCACCGCTTTCAGCATCAATACCTACAAGAGCAAGTCTTCGATTTTTGAATAAAATAGGTTGCGCACCATTATTGGCCGCAGATTTCAAGGTGTAATGTACACACGAATTGTTACTCCCAAAATCAATTCCAACAATTGCCTCTTTGGATATATTTTCAGTTGTCAAATCGGCAATTTTTCTCTCGCCCATCGTTTCATCGCCTGGATTTTTCACAATTAAATAACCTGCTAATAAAGACTTACCAGCATTTTCAATGCGAATCTCCAAACCTGCAACCGGACGGTTAGATTTTAAAACTTCGTACTTGTGCATTTCTTGTGGCACTTGTCCTGCGGGGTAAGTAACCAATTGCGTAATATCTAATTTCCCGTCTTGTAAATCATCCTCTGGACTATTAGAATAGACAACAGATTTCACGGTTTTATTACCGTGTGGGCGTTCTATTGTAATGATTTTTTGTTCCTGTCCACGTTTGAAGAAAGGTACAAATTTAACACCCTGAACATTGAGCGGATATTCGGAATAAAGGTAATAAGCGTCCCAATTATCTGAAATAAAATCGGGCCACATGAATACTTTATTATTCGAAGTCGCCCATTCAATTTCGTATTCTTTGGAGTTGAGTTTATACGGCTGGTTGTCAATAGAAACTGTTAAGTCAACAATTAAATTGCCTTGTTCGCTAATTTTGCCGACAATATCAAATTTCGGGTCTTGATGAGAAACCAGTCTTCCCAACTGTTGTGTAAACATCTGAATCCCCTCCATACTTAAAGGTAATGAGAAATATTTAGTTGGATTCTCGGTGTCTCGTACATCGTTCACTTTCAAATAATAAACCGCTGAAGCAGATAATGGATTTTTACGGTCTGAAGATTCAAACCAACCAACTATCTTTTTATCTTCCTTGAGAATGTTTTGCAAATCACTAAGTTCAGCTTTAATCAAACTAACGTCTGCCGGTTTATCAAAGGTAAATTCACCAGTTGTAAGTTGATATACTTTTTGTACAGACGCCAACAGGGCATTATAAGGCATTGCAAGATTGGAATATTTTGCAACCGTACCATTTTTCTGCAAGTTGTTTTCTTTTAACTCAATATCTTTTTGCCACTTACGCAAATAGGTTTTTAAACCCGATAAATCTAATCTATTATTTGGTCGTGCTATATTGATGTTACTTTCGTATTTCTCGAAATTGCCGTTAATATTTTTCAAAAAAAGATAAAGTTTTTGTGTTTTATCCTTGTCTAAATATTTCATTGGGTCTTCAAACTTTCCGTTTCTATACCAGGGAATATCGCCAGCATGCTTTAAATTATTATATTCTACTGCTGGGAAGAAAATCGAAAAAGGAGAAGTTCCGCCAATTAATTGACCGTTGTAGCGCAATAATTGTATATAAGGTAATTCATCGGGATTTCGTTGCTTTTTCTGCTGGTCTGTCCAAATATCAGCATCATCTAAAAGCATCCGCCCGAATGCACTTGACAATTCAAACAGGTTGCTTTCTTTAGGATTCATATATATTGGCTCAGAAAACGAAACTCTGTCAGGGAATAAGGCAATCAAAGCCATTGTTCCTTTCCATTCATCGCGCAGGATGCTATAAAAGTCAATCAAACCAGACGTTGTTATATTTGCATCCTGACGTTGTAGATAGTCGAATGCAAACCAAAAAAGTTTAGCTCGCGCCCAAGGAGTGGGGACGCCGGAAATAAGAGTGCTTGATACTTGATTAATATCAAGGTCGCCGGCAATTATACCTTGTATAAAAGGCTTAATTTGGTCATGAATATACCACTTGCCTTCGGGGTTAGATTTTGACCCCTCTGTGCTCTTTATTAATTTTGCTTTACCCATAATTCTTAATTTTTAAAGTCATACAATTGACAGAGAGTGTCATATACCCTTTTTATCAGCTTTTCATTTTTGTTTGCAATATTTTCAGGTTCTTTTGATGCGATAAATGCACCAACAAACTTGCTGAAAATATCTCTTGAGTTTCCATCTGAAATCATTGCAGCCTTAAACTTGTGTGTTTCAAAATCAGAATCTCTTTGAAACAGTTTAGTATTGAAATTGAATCTATTAAACTCATTAATAGAATTACACCCAAAATTCCCAGAGTTTAAAAGGAAATTATCACCACCACCAGATGACCGGTGTACCTGGCGCAACCAACCGTCTTTAACCTCGTTACCATTTGGAATGAAATGATATAATGACATGTATTTCTTCAAATTGTTAACTTCTTCAAGGTCAATGTCATCATATCCATCAATTTTTACTCTTTTTAAGCCACCATTTTGTGCCTGTACAAAGAAGTCGTAATCATCAAGCAATACAAGGTAACTCATTGCGGTAAACAAGCCGATTTTTTTAGCAAATTCTTCTTTTTTTGTACTGCCTACAAAATCTGTAAAATTTATTTTTCCATTTTCACTGAAAGTACGATAAAGATATTCAATTCGTTTTTCTCGTTTCAAGTCACTCAATCCTGCCAGACTAGCTTCATCTGTACCTTCTTCAAGGGATGTAAAAAAATGATAGGCTGCAAATGCTGCTAAAAATTCAATATAATGTGAATCATTCTCCTGGCTTTCACCTCCGGTTATAGTTTTATCTTTCACCTTACTTGGTTTCCAATCCAGTGACTCTGTTCCCATCATATAAAATTTTTGATAGGTTGCTTTTACGGTTTCGTCTGCTTCGTAAAACATCATCGCTGCCTGAGAGTTTAGAGAAAATTTGTCGGAAGTTGCTATAACTTTCTGCTTTGCCTTTTCGCTGTCGTTTGGCAATGGAAAAGAAAAATAACTGGTAAGTAAGGTTGCCCCAAAGTATGCATTACGCTCAATATCGGTTGCATCCGAAATTAGAGCAGCAGCTTCTTTGATTGCTTTTGGGATTATTGGAATAGATGATGCACCAGTGCCGCCAAAAACTGAACCAAGAATAAAAACTCGTGGCTTGCCAGATGTACATGAAGAAATCAGTTCCTGAATAAATCTTCGCAAATCGCTACGGTCATTTGTTTTAACATCGTCTATAATAGAATGATACATGAGCATGCTTCCCAAATGTGTTTGCGCACGATATCCGTGTTTCAAATCAAAGTCTTTAGCATTGTCGGTAAAGAGCAGGTCGGCAATAGCAGCCTTTTCAGGATTGCTAAATTTTGTATCACCGTAGTTATATATTGCAGAAAAAGTTGAAAGCTTAGAGTAATCAGGACTGAATTGATAATAATGCAAGTTCGCTGAAAAGAAAGTATCTTCCAGTGCAAACTGCTTTTTATTAACACCTTTTGTTTTTATGTATGCCTCTTTAAGATTTTTGAGACGGGTAAAATTTCCGTTGTCTTTATCGGTATCCAACGCTAATAAGTGAACATCCGTTTTGTCGAACATTCCCATAGCACACAAATGTGTAAAAGCTTCAATACAACGCATTCCTGTACCACCGATTCCAATTACAAATATTTGAGCCATAATTCTATTTGCTTATTTTTTAGACTTACCCAAAATACTGCCCCATTTTGAGCTACGCATTATTAGCATTGTTAAAATGCCCACAATTACATATACACCTAACACAGCTAAAGTTGCCATAATATTGGCAGTAGCAAATTTGGCCTGTAAAGGAGCCTTTGTAATGTAACTGCTAACATATAATGCATTATAAAGGAAAAATGCAATGGGTGCAACAAGTCCAATAATAATAAACCAAACTCTGCGTTTTATGTGGTCTTTGGGATTTTTACCACCTTGCCACTTAACTGCATTGGCAATTATAAATGCCAAAACTACGGCAATGATGCCGATAATGACCGCGTACATATAGGTTTCTCCTATTAACGCCTGAACCTCTTTTAAAGCTTCAATTTTTCTCATGTTGAATTTGTTTTATTTGATTAGTAGATTATAAACTCGCTGTTTTAATGAAAATAGTATGGATAACACGTCTATTTGGTGTAGTAGGTATTACATTCACGTCTCGCAATGCATTATCAATACTTTTTGACACACAAATAGCGTTATTTGAACTCCAAATTGACTGCCACTCAAAATCATTTGGATTCATTGGGTTCAATCCAACTTGTGTTATTACAAAATCAAGACGAATAAGATTACCCCCATAGTTTTTATCTAAAAGATGTCCATCTGTGAATATCTTGTCTGTTAGCATCACATTAAGTTTGTTACTTTCAAATGCTTCTTTATCCAAAATAAACCCATCAGAGATGTTAATTTCAGTGGGATTTATTGTACTAATATCCATCCCTAAATTATCAGCCGCAATGGTGTCTTTTGAGATGTATTTAGTTGTAATATTCGTTGCCACAATTTGGATATCGCTTATTTTGTAATTTTCTCCATTGTTGAGTATTATATTACTAATAAGTGGCTCTGATTTTTCTTCGGGAACTGGTTCTCCATATTTGTCCAGCTTCATAACATACTCCCTAATTGCATCCCATGAATCGTCAAGAGTAATTAATTCAAAACCATTTAAATAATCTACATTAAATGTCAGGTTGTTGTTAACCATGTCACTTTTAGGGCTTTCAACTCCTATATCACTATTGGTCATTTTAAACCAAGTACAAACACCATCTTTTAATAAATCCTTTATCTCTGCTCTTAAAAGGTCGCTAATGGGTGCTTGTAAATTATCGTCGGTAAATATTACGTAAAATCGTTTTTTATCTTGATTGCCTTCTTTATAGGACTCGGTAATAATATAAATGGTATGCCCTTTTTCTAACCAACTCTTAAATGCACCAGATAGATAAGGAAATCCATCTTGATTTTTTCCATTTTTGTCAAAATATTCAAAATCGGTTATTAAAATTGCTTGCGAGTTACTTTTGCTTATTTCTTCAACAGCCTTTCCAATATCAGCAAATTTAATATCATCTTTTATACCATTTATAATATTATAGATGTCAGTGCTTGTAGGTGATTTATCAGTATTAGGGATTTTTTCTAAAATATCTTTTTTTATAAGACACAAAGTATCAGTATATAACCCAAGTTGCCCAAGCAGATTCTTAAAAACTTTTGAGTTCTTACGAGCATCAATCACACAAGTCGAGTGGTCGAGGTACAAAACAGTACTTTGCTGCAAACTTTGATTATGTATTGCAGTTGGCTCATAAATTTTCGTTTGAAGTATTTGCTTATCAACTTCAAGATATTTGTCTCCACAACTAGTGAGAAAAATTGTGAAAAAAATACTTATAAAAAGAAAGTACATTTTATTCATATTCATTGAATTTATTGGTTGTTATTTTTATTTGAATCGGCATTATCGTCAGTAAGTCCTTCCAAAAAACCTTTTAAAAAATCTTTGGCATCGTTCAATCCATCTTTAAGTTGTTTGCCGTAACCTTTAGCTCGAACAACAGAATAACGACCTACTAATTTGCCAATAGCTTCTTTATCTTCTTTTGTAAAAGTATCTCGATGTTCTTCTAACTTGTCTTCAGTAAATTGCTTCAATTCCTCATCTTTAATTTCCCAGTCTTCTGGTGATAAGCTTGTATAATTTTTCTCTACCTCGGATACAAAAGCAGTGAAGTCATCTAAATAATTTTCTTTTGCACTAAAAGAACAACTTTGGCTTAAAAGCAAAATAACTAATAATGGGTATTTAAAACATTTTATGAGTTTTAATTGATGCATTTCATTAAATTTTCAATTAGTTAAAAAAAGCAAAAATATAATATTTTATTCAATGAGTATATTTTTGAGTAGGAAAAATTTGGCCCATTGACTTTTGCGAAGCGTTGGCTTGTGTGTAGGGCAAAAGGCAATGTGCCAAATGTGGGTAGGCTTTCCGCTTTTCTTTCTTGCGGGTCGGCAAAAAAACTAAATCTTTTTTCTTTCATTGTCATTTTATTTTTCATTCTCAAACCATTTTCTCTGTCATTTTCGTTGTCGCTGTCTTTTTCTTCGCCTTGTTGGTAACGGTTTGCGTGTATGTGCAGTAGCGGATTAAAAGCACCTACTTGTCAATTTAGCACAAAGTTTTTTAGAAGCACAGGCTTTCGAT
>Ga0172375_10007046_pt1 | contig 15529 bp, 11 predicted proteins | sample LakKiv1m_FD_114537 | JGI IMG/M metagenome (GOLD analysis project Ga0172375, IMG submission 114537) | Freshwater microbial communities from Kabuno Bay, South-Kivu, Congo - kab_092012_11.1m | ecosystem: Environmental > Aquatic > Freshwater > Lake | place: Democratic Republic of the Congo... | reverse complement strand
AGGACTTACCCACTCGAAACAGCGAGGCACCGATAATATTATATGAGAATACATATCGAATCGATCACTTTCCCCAAGGAGGATGACACGGATGAGCACGGTGAAGCGGGTATTGAAGAAAGTATGGATGTTTTTATTCCAATTCCGTTATTTCTTCATGAAGCTGGGAATCTCCATCCTGACGCTTTGCGCCGTCGTGCTGCTGTCTTTCATCCTCATCGTCAACATGCCGGGAACCGTGATCGATTCTTTTGCGATGCAGCTCTCGATCCAGAGACGGATCTCCATGGAACAGGCGATGATCCTCGCCAAGCAGATGCTGAACTACGATCCCGACGCCTCGCTCATCTCCCGCTTCGGCGTCTACATCCAGCAACTTCTCCAAGGCAATCTCGGCATCTCGATCAAGAACAACGCCAAGAGCGTCAACCTGATCCTGAAGGAACTGTTGCCAAGAACCCTGTTCGTCTCCTCGATCTCGCTCACGATCAGTTTCTTCCTGGGAACCTTCCTGGGTTCCAGGACGACCTGGAAGCGTAACAGCATCGGATCGAAGCTCCTCGACGGCTACATCGTGACTTCGAATGCGATTCCTGATTATATCATCGCATTGATCTTGATCACCGTCTTCGCCTTCCGGTTGGGGATCTTTCCCAACCAGGGAGCCTACGATGCGATGATCCTGCCGGGATTCACCTTGCCTTTCATCCTGAGCCTCTTTTTCTATGCGACCTTGCCGATCATGGCCTATGTCTTCTCCCAGTTGTCCTTCTGGTCGATGCAGATGCAAGGCAGCGCCTTGGGGGTTCTGGGTGAGGATTATATCAACGCCGCCAAGGCGAGAGGCCTTCCCAAACGCATCATCGTGAGAAAATACCTGAAACGCAATGCGATGCTTCCGCTCGTGACCCAGCTCGCCATCTCCTTTGGCGTGATGTTCGGCGGGGCGCCGCTCATGGAATCCATCTTCAATTATCCGGGCATCGGCCTGGCTTTTTCCCAAGCGATCGTGGAGCGCGACTACTACGTCGTCCAGGGCATATTGCTGTTTGTCAGTGTGATCGTGATCGGCGTCAACCTGATCGCCGATACGATCTACTCGATCGTCGATCCCCGGATCAGGAGGAGCGCGTAATATGAACGATACCTCCGCCGTCAAGTACAATTTCATCGCCAACCTTTTGGAGAAAATCCGCAAGTTCTTCAAAAATGTCGTCCGGGTCTTCTTCGGCAACAGAAGAAGCGCCTTCGGGACCTCGGTCATCATCTTCTTCATCGTCCTTGGTGTCTTCGGTCCCTTCGTATTCCCCTACAGCACCGATATCTCGATGCTTGACCAACTGTTGCCCCCGTCCTGGAGTCATCCTTTCGGGACCGATCTTTGGGGTCGGGATGTTTTCCGCCAGATTGTCGCCGGCACTTCGGACGTGTTGGCGATCGCCTTCCTCGCCGCCATCTTCTCGGTCGTCCTGGCCTTGATCCTCGGCATGTTCTCCGGCATCGTCGGCGGCGTCTTCGACAAGTTCATCATGTTTCTGACGAACGTGTTCCTGACGATTCCGAGTCTGCCGGTGTTTCTGATCCTGGCGGCCCTCTTCACGGTCGACAACGCCGTCAGCTTCGCGATCATCCTTTCGATCTTCAGCTGGGCCGGCATGTGCCGGTCGATCCGGGCCCAGATCATCTCGCTTAAGGAAAGGGACTTCATCCAGATCTGCAAGGTCATGAAGATGAGCAAGGGCCATATCATCTTCAAGGAACTTCTGCCCAATGTCGGTTCCTATATCCTGATCAATTTCATCATCGTCATGAAAAACGCGATTACCGGCAGCGTCGGATTGATGCTGCTTGGCGTCGCCTCCTTCGAACCCACCAACTGGGGCGCGATCCTGACCTCGGCCAAGAACAACGGGGCCCTGATCAATCCCAACAGCTACATGTGGCTCTTCGCCCCGATCCTTTGCATCGCCATCTTCCAACTGGGTGTGATCGTCCTGTCCAAGGGACTGGACGACACGTTGAACCCGAGACTGAGGGTGATGTAGATGGAAAACATCATCGAACTGAAGAAAGTGACCATCGACTACAACCTGAAGAAGTATTCGTTAAGAGCGGTCTCGGAAGTCTCCCTGCCGATCAAGAAGGGGAAGGTCACGGCTCTTGTCGGCGAATCCGGCAGCGGCAAGACCACCCTGGCGACGAGCATCCTCGAGGTCATCTCCTCGCCCGGAGTCGTCGATTCCGGCGAGATCATCTACTTCGGCGACAAGGTACCCTTCGACATCACCAAACTCAGCGAACATGAACTGAACGCCTTCCGCTGGAAGGATGTCTCCATGGTCTTCCAGGGAGCGCAAAGCGCCCTGAATCCGATCATGACCGTCTACGAGCAGTTCGAGGAGACCTACAGGGTCCATCATCACCGGCTTCCGAAAGCGAAGCTGGTGAAACAGGCGAAGAAGAAGACGATCGAACTCCTCAATTTCGTCAATCTCGATCCGGACCGGATCATGCCCATGTATCCGCACGAGTTGTCGGGGGGCATGAAACAGCGGGTCATGATCGCCTTCAGTCTGCTTCTCAACCCGAAGCTGATCATCCTCGACGAACCGACGACCGCCCTTGACGTCATCGTCCAGGGCTACATCTTCAAGATCCTGAAACGGATCAACGTCGAGATGGGGATCAGCATGCTGCTTCTGACCCACGACATCGGCGTCGTCGCCGAATTCGCGGACTATGTCGCCGTGATGTACGGTGGCAAGCTCATGGAGTACGGAACCACGAGACAAGTCTTCAAGGAGAAACTCCATCCCTATGCCAAGGGCCTGATCGAATCGACGCCGTCGCTTTTGTCCGACATCGATCAGATGAAACCGATCAAGGGCTCACCTCCCGATATCAGGAACCTGCCCCATGGCTGCGTGTTCCATCCCCGCTGCGACTTCTGCATGGATATCTGCAAGACGATCGAGCCGGTGGACCATATGCTTGGCGACCACCTCGTCAAATGTCATTTGGTGGAGGAAGTGGACGCCCGATGAAAAAACTGATCGAACTGAAAAACATCAACATGGTCTTTTCCAAACGGGGAACCCTGCTTAAAAGCGAAAAGTTCTTCCATGTGCTTAAAGACATCAACCTTGACATCTACGAGGGCGAGATCGTCGCCCTGATCGGCGAGTCCGGCTGCGGCAAGACGACGATCGGCAGGATCGTCACCGGACTGCAGAAACCGACTTCCGGTGAACTCCGGTATGAAGGCAAGAACATCTATTCCTTCCTCAAGGTCGGCCAGGAATTCGACGAATACAGGCGCTATGTCCAGTTCGTCCAGCAGGATTCCTACGCCGCCTTGAATCCGGTCCGGACGATCAGACAATCCCTGGAAGCGCCGATAAGGACCCATTACAAGCATCTGAACTCCAGACAGGTCGACGAGAAACTGAACGGCCTCATGGCCCTGGTCGGGCTCGTGCCCGCCGACCAGTTTCTCGACAAATACCCGCATCAGCTCTCCGGCGGCCAGCGCCAAAGGATCCTGATGGCAAGGGCGTTATCCCTCGAACCGAAACTGATCGTCGCCGACGAACCGGTCTCGATGATCGACGTGTCCTTGAGGCTCTCGATCCTGAAACTGATGAGCGACCTCAACCAGAAGATGGGGGTTGTCTTCATCTACATCACCCATGACCTGTCGACGGCGAGATACATCGCCAACAAAAACCGGATCGTCGTCATGTATCTCGGCGAGATCATGGAGGAAGGCGACGCCGAAACCATCATCAACGATCCCCTGCATCCCTATACCCAGGCCCTGATCAGCGCCATCCCGATCCCCGATCCGGATTACGCCAAGCTCGACAAGGAACTGCCGATCAAGAGCATGGAGATGGAAAGCCTCGACAAGCGCACTCCCGGTTGTCCTTTCTATCCCCGCTGTCTCTATGCCGACGAAGTCTGCCTGGAACCGGTGGATTATGTCTTCAGGGACAAAAGAAGGGTGAAATGCTGCCACCTGGACAAGGTTCCCGCCTTCATCCCCATCCGCAAGCTTAAGGAGCAAAACGACAATGCCTAGATCCTTTACCAAGAAACTGATCGTCTTCACTCTGGCGGTGTTTCTCGCTTTCCTCACCGCCTGCACCGAGGTCGCTTCGACCAATCAGACAACGACTACTTCAACAACCATTACCAGTTCGGAACCGACTGGTACCACCACTACGGAGGTGACGACCATGCCCACGACCACAACGGTAACCACGCCGACGACAACGACGGAAGACCCGGCACTAGCGTATCTTCCATTCTATCAGCATGACGATACCACCCCTTATCCGGAAGATCTCTCCGGGAGCCTGTTCAAGGCTTCGATGGGTTACCAGGGCATGCTCGAACAAGGCTACAACAACTGGTATTACGAAGCGACTTCCGCCTTCACCGAATTGGTGCCTGATCCGGCTAACGACCGTTTCGGAACCGATAGCGCCAATATCCGGAACGCCATTCTCTATACGGATGGCGCCGACCTCGTCTCATTGACCTTCAAAGCGCCGCGTAGCGGCACGTTGATCGTCACCGGCAATGTCACCGCCCTGACGGGGTCGACCTTCTATGTCGCCTTAAACGGCGTCAAGGTCTATCCTGAAAGCGAAGACCAGCTTATCCTGTCTCCCGACGTCATCCAGGGTTACTACCTGGAATTCTCGCTGGAAGTTTGCGCTACGGACCGGATCGAATTCGTTCTTTCCTCCGGCCTCGCCAAAGTCCAACCCGTCCTGATGTATGACGAACTGATCGAATCCTCGCTCTACTTCGACTACAACAACGAGTATTTCCCCAACACCTATCCCCGCCACATCGGCGATGTGCATCCCTTCTATTACGAAGGCAAGCTCTACATGTATTACCTGGAGACCAACGGCCGCTATACGGTGGCCCTCCTCGAAAGCCCTAACATGCTACTGTATTCAGAAAAACAACTGAACAGGATTAGTCCCTATCCTTCGATCGATACCTACTATGTCCTTGGCATCGCCAAATATCAGGACAAGTTCGTCAGCTACTACGGCGCTTCGGCGGTCGCGATCAACTCGTCAGTCTCCACCGACCTCTACAACTGGTCGGCCCACAATACCGGCGAAGTCCCGGCTATCGACAACGCCACCGGACGGGATCCTTATGTGTTCTATGATCCCGATATCGACAGATATAGGATTATCTACATCTCCTATTACAGCCGCGACACCTCGGCCGACGGCGATTTCGACGCCGCCTTGTGGCTGCTCACGTCGGAGGATGCCAGTCCGGAAGCTTGGGCTTCCGGCCACAAGGAAATGCTGAGGCTCGACAACGCCGGCGCCTCCGGCAGGGAAGATCCCGAAGTCCCGCAGATGGCGAAGATCGGCGATAGATGGTATCTCATCACCAGCATCTATTCCCGCTCCGTCCACGGCGTCGGCAGACTCAGCTATTTCAAGGGCGAAGCCAACACCCTGATCGACGATGAGGACTGGACGACTAAAACCGAACAGTTTATTGACGGGGAAGACATCTGCGCCGCCCAGCTCGTCCAGATCGGCGACAAGTGGTACATGTTCGGGTGGATCCCGAACAATACCATCTCCAGCTACTGGGGCGGCGCCCTCTCGATCGCGAGGGAAGTGTACCAGTTGCCTAATGGTGACCTCGCCACGAGGTTCGACCCCTACATGACGAAACTTTTGAACCAAGGTCTGATCTATGACATCGCCCAGGGAGGGCTCACGACCGTCCAGGGCGAAATGCTGCAAGCAGAGGATAACGTTACCCTGATCGGCAGCGACCCCAGGTACGATTTCCCGGATCTCGCCGAAGCGCGAGTCCCGGAGAACTACAAACGGGTGATCGTCGATTTCACCCTATCGATTCCCGATCCGGACGGCAAAGCCGGCATCATCCTCAAGAACGAGGAATACGCAACCAGGCATTTCGTCTATATCGACCGGGCGGCCTCGATGCTCTATGTCTATTCCCGAACCGTCGAGGGCAACCTGGTGAAAGCTTCGCTCCGCATCGATCTCGACAGTTACGACGACATCAAAGTGGAAGTGCTGGTCGACGGTTCGATCGTCGACGTCTTTGTCAACGGCACCTATTCCCTGGCCGCCCGGGTCACCACCAAAGGCTACCAGGAACTTACGAACACGGCCATCTCCCTGTTCGCTTCGGGCGAAGCCGATTTCACCGGTTTCGCGATTTCGAAACTGGCCAGCCAGGAGAATGTTTTCGACTAAAATATCGGCAATATTTTCCCCAACCATATTGACAACGTTTGCACAAATGGTTATAATATGAATTAGAAAGACTGCAAACGATTGCAGATGTATAATTTCATAAGGAGGAACGAAGTAATGAAAGGCAAAATCAAGTTGTTGCTTTTGACATTTTTATTGGTCTTCGCCCTAGCGGCCTGCAACCAGACTACGACCACGGCGACAACAGCGACTACAACCACCACGACTACGACCACAACGACAACCACCCAGGCTCCGACCACGACCGTCACGACTACAGAAGAGCCGACGACCACCACGCAGCCGACAACGACACAACCGACGACTGCCGAACCGACAACCACAGAAACCACAACCGCAAGCCCCTATCTCTTCGATTATGACTGGACGAGCACCGAATGGAACGGCGAACAGGCGTTCTCGGACGGTGAAGGCGACAACTTCATGATCATGGATGGCTATGCCAACACCATCAACAACGAAGGCGTAATCGGCCCGACCTCGGTCTGGTCCTTCGGATACACTCCGTATGACATGGGTATCGGCGCCTGCACCGTCGAAGCCAAGGTCCAGTACACCGGCTCCACCAATCCGGATGAGATCGCGGTCTTCTCGATCAGACATCTCTACGCCCTGCACTATGACCTCCAGATCTTCTTCGAGAACGGCGACGTCTATTCCGGCGTCAAGTTCTACAACAGCCCGACGAACGTCCTCGGTGACAGCACCGACATCGAAAAGGGCGGCCAGCTCTCCGGACAACAATTCGTCCAGGATCAGGACTATGTCGTGAAACTCATCTATGTCTACACCGATGACACCACCACCGACATCTACGTCTATGTCAACGACATCCTCGAGATCTATCTGACGGGTGTTGCCAGACAAAGCGAAAACGGCAAGTTCGGTATCGGCGCTTCCGCCCATACCGGCCTCAAAGTCGACTACCTCAGAGCCTACACCACCGATCCCGAAACCCTGACCACCCCGCTGCTTTCAGGCGTCACCTTGGCGGAAGATTGGGAATTCGATGATCCCGTCGGCACCGCCGGCAGCGTCATCCTTGGTGATAGCTATGTCGAAGGCTTCAGCTTCGCGGCCGACGGCAACGGCTATCTGCGATCGGTAACAGATGCCTCCGGCAATCTGGGACCGGCAGCCAGCTGGCAACTTGCCCGCACCGGCTACGACATGGGAATCCCGATGAACTACATCATCCAGGTCAAAGTCATGGCCAACAACACTACAGGCACAGCTCTGGCAGCCATCAGACCGTCCCATGCGATTTATTGCGACTTCCAGTTCGTGATGTCCGATACCGCCGAAGGCGCCGGTGTCTATGTCTACAAGCAAGGTGCCGCCTGGGCCTCCGTTTCCGGACTCACTTATGGTCTTGGCACCGAATACACCGTCTCCCTGGTCTATGTCCAGACTTCGGAAACCCATCCGACTTCGGCTTATGGCACCTATGACATCTTCGTCTATATCGACAACACGCTCGTGCTCACGATCGAAGACGGCGAGAGTGCCGGTCCGTCCGCATCGATCGGCCTGCTCTGCTCGACCGACAGCGACATTTCGTTCGACTATCTGCGCATCTACGGTTTCAATTAATCTGGTTTACTAGTAAAGGATGAAAATAGCTGCATCATGACAATGCAGCTATTTTACTTCCACGAGCAAAAATGACAGTGAGGTACGAACATGGGAAAAATCTTTTACAAACCAGATAACGGCTACGCGGCTGATTTCATCCCGTTTTGGGACAAAGGGGAGTTCTATCTCTTCTATCTCCACGATTACCGCGACAAGGAACGGCACGGAGAGGGAACACCCTGGAATCTCGTCACCACGAAGGACTTCGTCACTTTCACCGAAAAGGGCGAAGTCCTCAAACGGGGCGAGAGTGAAAGCCAGGATCTCTATGTCTTCACCGGCAGCGTCTTCAAGAAAGCGGAGAACGACTACTATCTGTTCTATACGGGACACAATCCCCATTTCAAGGACCGGCCGCAACAGGCCATCATGATCGCGACCAGTCACAATCTGGTCGACTGGACCAAACATCCGGAATACACTTTCTATTCCGACAACCAAAGCTACGAACAGGACGATTGGAGGGATCCGTTCGTCTATTTCGACGAGAAGAAGCAGAAATACGCGATGCTGATCGCATCGCGCCTCAAGGAAGGCGGCGTGAGGAGAAGAGGCTGTACCGTCAGGCTCTATTCCGACGACCTTTGCCACTGGCGGATCGATTCCACCTTCTGGGCTCCGGAAAGCTTCTACACCCATGAATGCCCGGACTACTTCCGGATCGGGGACTACTGGTATCTCATCTTCTCCGAATTCTCGCACAAACGCACGACCCAGTACCGAATCGCCAAAAATCCGGAAGGGCCATGGCTGATGCCAGAAGACGGCGGTGTCCTCGACGGGCCGGCCTTCTATGCGGCCAAGACCGTGAAACTGAACGGGGCCAGGTATCTTTGCGGCTGGAATCCGACCAAGCAGAAGGCGACTGACGAAGGCGCGTGGGAATGGGGCGGCAGCCTCGTCGTCCACGAACTCTACCAAAGAGCGGACGGAACCTTGGGACAAAGAATCCCCGAAGGCGTGAAGAACGCCTTTGGCGACATCATCTACAAGGGCGGTTACGAACTCGGCGAACTTGGCAAGGCGACCTTCAACATGATCGACATCGAGCTTCCCGAAGCCTTCCTGGTCTCGTTTGACGTCACCTTCGATCCCCATGTCAGCCATGCGGGCGTCGCCCTGAGATACAACGAGGAGACCGACGACTGCTACTGGTATGTCTTCGAGCCGAAACTCGGCAAGTTCCATTTCGACAAGTATCCGAACGACGCCTGGCGGTTCACCAACTTCTTAGGCATCGAGAAAAACATCTGTTTGAACCCCGGGGAAAGACACCATCTCGACATCATCGTCGATGGCGACCTCTCGGTCGCCTATCTCGACCACCGTTATGCGCTTTCTTCCCGGATGTATACCAATCGCGGCATGCCCTTGGCATTCGTTTCGACGGACGGTGTGACCAAATACGAGTCGATCACCATCCGGCGCGCGAAAAGGAGGTAGTTCCATGAAACTGAAAAAAGCGATGCTGGCGTTCTTGACATCGCTCTTTGGCGTTTTGCTTTTCGCCTGTAATGGCGTTACGACCCAGACCGACACATCCGCTACCACCCAGACGACAGGAACCACCGCGGCGACCACAGCGCCCGAAACTTCGACAACCACCCTGCCATTCACGACCATGAGCCCCGACTCGATTTATCTCTCCTATCCGGTAGATGCCTATTCCGTTTCGTCGGGGGCCGCTACCTACCGGGCGGAGATGGGCTATTATCTCATGGCCGAACAAGGATACAACAACTGGTACTACGACATCACTTCCGACGACGGAACCTATCAGGACATGACCCATAACGGCTCCTACTGGAGTCGGGAGGGCGCGATCATCATGGATGGCATCATGTCGCCCTCCGCCTCCGCAAGCGCCGTCAGGACCTTCGATGCTCCGGTTACCGGCGAAGCCACGATCTATGGCACTTTCCGCATGTATGCGGCAAGTGAAGGCGACGCCTATGTCAGGATCATGGTGAATTCCACCCTGGTCTACCCGACGACAGAAGACGAGAAACTGCTTCAAGGCAACGATCTCGAAGGCTATTTTCACAAGCTGACCCTCGATTTGCAGTCGGGCGACAAGGTTCGGTTCATCGTCCGGACCGATGGCGATGAAAAGCCGCTTGTCTACTGGAATCCGGTCGTCGATTACCTGAACCTGTCGGATGATTATCTCCATTACGGCATGACCGACTTCGTCGGTGATGTCCATCCCTATTACTACGACGACCAGCTATATTTATATTACCTGTCGACAGACGGGAGTTTCGCCTCGACTTTGGCGACGTCAGCCGACATGGTCAACTTCATCCCCCAGACCCTGACGACGACCAGGCTCAACGCCCCCGGCAGTTTCTATTATGTCCTCGGCGTGATCAAGGAAGGGAATTACTTCCGCTCGTTCTATGGCGAGGGGAAGAACGTCGGTTCCTCGAAGAGCCTGGACCTGCTGGAATGGGAATCGGGAATCGTCTGGGACGAGGAGACCTACGAGAAACAATATTCCCCCGCCAGCAACTATCCGGCCGGGATCAGGGATCCTTATGCCTACTACAATCCCGATCTGGGCAAATACCATATCGTGGCGACCGGCTACAAAGCCAACCAGAACTACGCCTGGAGCAATACGACAGGCTTCGACGCCTATATCGTGCTTTTCACCTCGACCGGTCCCTCGCTCGCCGATTGGGAGAAAAACCCCGTCACGGGCCGGGTGGGCTATCATATCCCCCTGCTTCATTTCGGCGACTGGGTCAACAATGTGGATATCGGCGATCCGGAATGCTCGGAGATCTTCAAGCTAGGCGACAGATGGTACATCCTCGCTTCCCTGTCGGGAAGGGGCGGCGACCACTGGGTCGGCCGGCCTTCCTACTGGGTCGGTGACGAAAGTACCGACATCCTCGCCATGGACTGGCAGGCGATCATCGACCAGGAATACCACTTGGACGGCGAGGACCTCTGTGCCGCCCAGGTCTATGAAGTCGGCGGCAAACAATACATCTTCGGCTGGATCACCCAGAGGAACTACGGCTATGGCTGGGGCGGCACCGTCAATCTGCCCCGGGAAGTCTACCAGAAAGACGACGGCACCTTGGGATCCAGGCTTGACAGCGACTTCCTGAAGTTGATCAATTCCGGCAATCTCTTCAATCTGAGAAATGATCTTGCCGTCCTTGACGGGTTCGAGCAGATCGAAGGTCGTCTGACGCTTACGGCCGGAGACACCCTCTATGGCTATCAGACCTATGGCACGATCTCGGTTCCCGGTACTTTCGACAGGACCATGATCGAGATGGATCTGGCCTTGTCCGATGACTTCGAAGCTGGAGGCGTTTTGGTCGGAGCCGAAAACAACGCTGTCGAAATCGGGATCAGAAGCACCGATACCGGCTATGAACTTTATCTGAAGAACCAGGGCACCTTGGGCAAAGTCAGCGCGACGAACGCCGTCACCCTCGATCCTTCCGGAGTCCAGCAGCTGACGATAATTTTGGAAGGCAATGTCGCCGAGATCTATCTGAACGGCGAATACGCCCTTTCCGCCCGGTCTTCGGAACTGCTTGATAGTGATGTCACCTTGGCGGCCTTCGCCTCGGGACTTGGCGGTGTGATCGATGGTTTCCGGATCGATCAGCTGACCCCGGCCAAGGATTTCGGACATTAGGAGGACTGAAGATGAAAAAACATCGGTTCGCTTTTCTTCACTTAAAGCATTTCCTCCTCTTGGTCCTGGTTTCCCTTCTGGGACTATCCTTTCTGCCCCATATCCTCGCCCAACCGGCGGAAGATGTCATCTATCTGCCCGATCTCGGCTCGCTTGCAGCCGGAGAGAGTCTGCCCGACGAACAATATGTCGAAGGGACGGGTTTCGTCTCCGATGGCAACGGCGGACTGATATCAACGACGGACGACGAATACAACGCCATCTATTTCGGCTCCACCGTCCGCCAGTTCCATTACCATGCGGTGATGGAACCGGTGAATCCCGGCACTTCGGTCGTCGGCGGTTTGTCCTTCAAGACGTTTTCTTTTGAGGAAGGCAAGCGTATGGATCTCGCCGTGACGACGGGAACCATCGACAAGAGCATCCTGATCTATGCCTTCGGCATGCTGCTGGCGGACAACCGCAACGAGGCCCAGGGGGGCCTGGGCGGCTTGTCGGCCTTCAATACCGACGATCCGGTCACGATCGACCTTTACGGCGACCGGAACTACTACGCGGTCTTCATCAACGACGTGATGGTGATCGAGACGATCCTGCCTCTGGAAGGCACGGGCGTCTTCGGGATCCGTTCGCAGAACAGTCTGGTCCGGTACACGGACATCTATATCGAGAAGCTCGGCTCAACCTTGCTTGACGGTTCACCCAGATACTACCCGGAAACCTTCGAGACGATTTCATTGGTATCGGACAGCCTCTCGGTTAAAAAAGGCGAACCCTTCCTGGTCACGGCCCAACTGGAACCCTCCGGCCTGGACTATGACGATGTCGCCTGGTATTTCGATGAGGAGTTGGTTTTCGGCGAAACGGATCTGAGCCTGCTCTTCACGTTGGCTTCGGAGGGCGACCATGAGATCAGCTGCATCGTCGACAGACAGAAAGCGGTTGTCGACATCACGGTGACCGATGAAGACTACATCGTGACCACGATGCCGCCGACCACGGAAACCACGATGCCGCAAACGACGACTACGACCGTCACGACTCCGCCAGCAACCACCACCACGGTTCCGCCTGCGGATACGGGTGATTTCACCGGCTGGCTGATCGGGGGCATTGCGACCTTGGCGGCGGGAATGGTGGCTTTGGTCTACTTCCTTATCATCCGCAAGCGGAAATAAAAGAAGATGTCCGTTTGGACATCTTCTTATATCTTCTTGACCGAATCGCGTTTGTATAGGTATGGTCTTATCACCTGGTGCGAGGGCTCGAGGTCGAAATTGGCGATCCGCTGGAAAACCATGTTGGCGGCGGTTTCGGCGATCTCGTGCATCGGGTGTCGGACGACGGAGAGGTCCATGAACTGGGCGTAGGCCACATCATCGTAGATGATGAGGCTGACGTCATCCTTGATTTTCAGATTGTTGTTCCTGAGGTATGAGATCGTCGCCGAGGCGAAGATCGAGGAGACGGGAATGATCGCCGTCGGCTTGATCGCGCGGAGTTTCTCCTCGATGATTTTGCCGTAGTCGCCGCTGGGCGAGATATGGATGACGTTCGTCTCGGGATAGTTGATGCCGGCTTCTTCGAAGGCGCGGATATAGCCTTTGTCCCGGTTGGTGGGGATATCGAGTTCGTAGTCGATGAGGACGATGTTGGTATGGTTGTTCTCGATCAGTTCCTTGGTGGCAAGATACGTCCCGTAGGCGTCATCGATCGTCAGGGAATCGATCTTGTCGTAGGTTCTCCGGTAGAGCTGCAGGGAACAGATATGGTTTTTCAGGATCATGTTCTCGATGTACTTGGAACGGCTCTGGACCGGGGTGAAGACCAGGATCTCGACGTTCGAGGCGACAAGGGTGGAAATCGAATCGTTTTCCAAATCGGGGTTTTCTTCCGAGAAGACGGTGAACAACCGGTAATTGTGTTTCCGGATCTCGGGGAACATCTCGCGGAGGATGAAGGCATAAAACGTATTGTTGAGGTCGCTCTGGACGACGCCGATGATGCCGGATTTGTTCAGTTTCAGGTTCCTGGCGGCGATGTTCGGAACATAGTGGAGTTGTCTCGCGATCGCTTCGACTTTCTCGATCGTCGCCTTGTTCACCAGGGCGGGATTGGAAAAGACTCTTGATACGGTCGAGACGGATACGTTGGCAGCTTTCGCAACGTCTTTGCTTGTGACCATCAGATCGTCTCCTTCAACATTTGATGTATGCCATGATTATATCACAATTCCGGGATTTTTCAAGACAATCGGCAATTTTGCCGATCTCCAATTCACGCATTTTCCCATGCTTCTTTACTTTGGTTCAAGGTTATGTCATTATATAGGCAAGTGAGGTTGATAGGATGGATTATTTGCTGGGAATCGACGTTGGCACTTCGAATGTCAAGGCAGTGCTTTATAATGTGGACGGCAGTCTGTTCCGGCAGTCTAGTTTTGACTATGACATGGAACAGCCCCTCCCGAATTACGCCGAACAGGATCCGGATATCTGGTGGGAAGGGGTTCTTTCCTGCCTCAGGGGCTTGGGCCTGACCAATCTGAATGTGGCCGCTATCGGCGTCACCGGCCAGATGCATTCCCTGGTCATGCTGGATGAAGCAAACAAGGTCATCCGGAAAAGCATCCTCTGGTGCGACCAGAGGACGGAGAGAGAAGCCAAGGATCTGGAAAAGTTGGTTGGTAGGGATACTATGCAAAAGATCACCGGTAATCCGCCGATGACCGGTTTCACCCTCGCCAAATTGCTCTGGGTGAGGAAAAACGAACCGGAAAACTATAAACGATGCAGGAAATTCATGGTCACGAAAGACTATATCGTCTACAAACTCACCGGTGTCTTTTCCGCCGATGTCACGGATGCTTCCGGCATGCAACTGCTCGATATAAACAAAAGAATATGGTCAAAAGAATTGCTGGAGAAACTGGCGATTCCGGAAACGATGCTTTGCCCCGTCCATGAAAGCATGGAGGTCGTAGGCAAGACCTTGCCCGATATCGAAAGACTGACCGGACTGAGGACGGGCACACCCGTGATCGCCGGAGCCGGCGATCAGGCCGCGGCCGCCATCGGCAACGGCATCATCGAGGAAGGCAGTGCCAGCCTCAATCTCGGGTCGAGCGGCGTCATCTTCGCCTATGCGAAAAAACCTATAGTCGATCCCGATGGCAGAGTCCACACGATGTGCCACGCCTTGCCAAATGCCTGGCATATCATGGCCGTGACCCAGGGCGCAGGTCTCTCCCTCAAATGGTTCAAGGACAATTTTTACCAGGAAGAACAGAAGAAGATCGGCGATATCTACTATCTCCTCAACAAGCAGGCCGAAGTGATTCCACCAGGAGCGGAAGGATTGCTGTTCCTTCCTTATCTGATGGGTGAAAGGTCACCCATCCTGGATCCGAACGCGAAAGGCGTCTTCTATGGCATAACCCCGAAACATACCAGAGGCCATTTCGTGAGGGCGATCATGGAAGGTGTGGCCTTGTCCTTCAGGGATTGTTATGAAGTGTTCAAGGATATGGGAATCGAAGTGGAAACGATGCGTTTCAGCGGCGGTGGGTCCAGGAGCAACCTCTGGTCCAGAGTCATCGCTTCAGCAATCGGAGTCGTTCTGGTCAGAATGAAAGAATCGGAAGCAGGAACCAAAGGTATGGCTATTTTGGCTGGCATCAGTTGTGGAGTATATCGTAATATCTCAGATACTGTCGAGATGATTGTAAGTACAGGAAACATCATTCATAAAGAGAATAATCTCGAGAACGTCTATGACATTTTATACACAAGATTCAAGGGATTATATTATGATTTGAAAGAGTCAAGCATAATACCGGAATGAGTTCTTCGTCAACTCTCCTTTAATAACATGAAATCGGGTTTGTACACCGATTTCATGTTTTTTTACCATGACATTTCGCATAGAACTTTCGATT
>Ga0172375_10007045_pt1 | contig 15531 bp, 10 predicted proteins | sample LakKiv1m_FD_114537 | JGI IMG/M metagenome (GOLD analysis project Ga0172375, IMG submission 114537) | Freshwater microbial communities from Kabuno Bay, South-Kivu, Congo - kab_092012_11.1m | ecosystem: Environmental > Aquatic > Freshwater > Lake | place: Democratic Republic of the Congo... | reverse complement strand
CGTGATATTGGGCCTGCAGCTTGAAAACATCAAACGAAACGTTAATTTGATGAGACCTGTTTACGGTCCGGCAACGGGGATCCCTTTTTCAAAATCCCGTTTTGTTTTGGAAAAAAACAAGTTGCGATTGGTCAATGTCCCCGTGCCGGCTCCGGATCAAATCATGAGCATTGTCCGCCGGTTTGATTCGTGGGAATTTTCAAAGTACGAATACTGGTACGAAAAAGAAAAGTTCAGGGACCGTCTGTTTTTGAAAAGCAAACTCATCGCGCTGATTTACTCTCAAGCCAGAAAGGACATTCAGCCGGAACGGACGGAGGACCCGGAGACGCTCAGCCTGAAGATTATTTCTGAGTTCAAAAAAGAGGCCGAAGCGAAAGGCTCGACATTTTTTTCAGTATTGCTTCCTCACCGAGGCACTTTAAATTCCCTGAATACCGGCTTTCTGGGCAAAGTGGAAGCCATAACACCCTTGGTCCGCACGGATGTGATTTTTTTGAAAGAGGAAAACATGAAAAACATTCAAACCCTGATTCCGTTGCATTATAGCTCACAGGGCAATAAAATCGTTGCTGACGCTGTCGCAGATTTTATTCAGGCCACGAGAAATTGATTTGCGAAACGGCGTTTTTTTTGCTAAAACCATTCCCGGGAAAACCGTGTGGCATGGATAGGGCACGGAAAAGAATTTCAAACAGAATCCCGGCGGAGTTTCGGGGGGCCGGGACGGTGAGGGGATTTTCACCACAAATGAGGATTTTTTTTAGCTATGGCGCCTAAGAAAAAGTGTCCGGCATGCGGGAAATGGGCGGAAATCGACGAATTGTTCTGTCCCCGCTGCCGTTCGATCGTTCAACAGGAATCCAAACCGGAAGATTTTGGCCGGGAATTTCTCGAAGAGGAAGAAACCCCTTCGGAGAAAGTTTCCGATCCCCCGAAGAAAAAAACGATCAAAAGGGAAAAGAAAAGAATCCTGGTGATTGACGATGAGGAAGCCCTCACCCTGGCGCTTTCGGATTTGTTGCAGGAGCGGGGATACGACGTCGGGGTTGCCCACAACGGCGTTCAGGGTCTGGAAGAAGTCGCGAGAGAGGCGCCCGATTTGATTATCCTGGATGTTTTAATGCCCAAAATGACCGGTTATGATTTTCTGAAACACCTGGAGACTCAAACCGGAGCGAGAGACATTCCCGTTATTATCATGACGGCGCGGGGAGATATGCAGGGATTTTTTGAGCCCTGGGATTTCAAAATCTTCATGACCAAGCCCATTGATCTTGACAACCTTCTAGCCGTGATCGACGAAATCCTGAAGCCCAAAACCGCCTAAGACCGATTCCGGAAGAATTTCCCCAAGAAACCCGATCCCCGGCCGATGATACTCTAAAGGGCGGTTTTTAAAAACAAGACCGTTGCCGGGGAGAAAAGGCGTGGGAAAAACCAGGACCTGCATTTACTGCGGCTGCTTAAACGATTCAACGAGCATTTTTTGTTCTCGCTGCAATCTTAAGATTGAGCCGGATCCCGTTGCCCGGGAAGAACTCAAGCGAATCGAAGAGCGAAAGAAGCTTGAGAAGGAAAAATGGCGGAAGAAAAAAATTCTGGTGATTGACGATGAGAAAGCGCTTGTGATGGCTTTGTCTGATTTATTGCAAGAGCACCATTACGACGTGACGACAGCTTATAACGGGCTGGAAGGGCTTGAAGCGGCGAAGCGGGAACGACCGGATTTGATGATCCTGGATCTTTTGATGCCCCAAATGTCCGGCTATGATTTTCTGAAGCACCTCAGGCTTCAGGCGGGTTACGAAAATATTCCCGTCATTATTCTAACGGCGAGAGGGGACATGAAGGATTTTTTTGAGCCCTGGGAATTTCAGGTTTTTTTAGCGAAACCGGTTGATTTGGATGAGTTATTGCTTACGGTGGAAGAATTGCTCAGGCCGAAATTCACGTGAGTTTTTAAAAATCTCAAGATGGCGGGAAACGTCTTAAAGCCTTTTTCAGCCAGAACCAGAGCGTGTTTTTGAAATGGACCGCGGGAGGGTTCGGGGCCATTTGAGGGGACGTTTGCCGGGCCGTATTTTCCGGAGAAATCACTCCGACCGTTAATTCTCCGTCCGTGTAATACCAATCGCCGCTTCCATTTCGCCCCGTTAAAGTTTGGCCGGGGCCCGTGACCTGATACATTTCGACCAGCGGACCGTTTTTAAGAAGGGCCTGCATGACATGGTCCCGTTCCGCGTCAACATCCGGGGCGATATGATGCGTGACTTCCAAACTTCCTCGCTTGAATCCGACATTCCGGTCAAAAGTCGCGGCCCCGAGCCAAAGCGGTCTCCGCGACGGGACCGGTATTCCCGTTTCCCACAGGCGCACATGATGCCGGTGCCTCGCGCTTTTTCCGATCTCCTGCTCAAAGGCCAAATCCTGCTTTTTTCCCCAAAGATACAAATCGCTCACGGGAGCCGCCGGATAGGGGTAATTCAGCAGAACGCTTGAAACGATCCCTAAACCGGACTTTAAGGTAATCGCGTCCGCGGGGCGCCAGCCGGCTTTTAGAAATGCCCGCAGGATTTCCTCTTTTGAACCGATCAAGGCGACGTTCAGGGGGTCGCTGGGAAGGCCGGCTTTGTTTTGGGCGACTTTCGGAGCGGGCCCTAGCGAGGATTGATGCTCGTAATGACGCAAAACATCGGGAAGGGCGAACCGGAAAAGAAGCGCGCCCAGAAGAAAAAACGTTGCGAATCCGCCGCAACCCAAAAAGAAACCGGTAGAAAAGATATTTTTTCCGCGCATATTTTTCTTCAAAACGGGTTCCGCCTGGAAGGGACCGTTTTTGCCATCAGTATGCGGAGCGCGAACCGAAAAGCAAGGAGAAAAATGAGGAAAAAACCTTATTCTGTGCTACGATATGCCGTCTTTCATTTCGAATTTAAACGAGGTCTGGCCGCGTACTTTCATAATATCCGAAAACAAGACCAAGAAAAGGAGTCCGAAATATGAGCGGAATCTTCGGCGTTGTTTCCGAAAAAGATTGTATCAACGCGTTGTTTTACGGAACGGATTATCATTCGCATTTGGGGACGGAATTTGGAGGGATTGCCGTTCTCGGAAAAGATTTTACGAGGCAGATTCGCAATATTAGCCAAAGCCAGTTCAAATCAAAATTTTACGAAGAGTACCGTCACATCCAGGGGAACAAGGGAATCGGCGTTGTCAGCGCGCTGGACGAACAGCCGATTTATTTAAATTCCCGGTTCGGACCGTTTTGCCTGGTCACAAACGGCCTGATCGAAAACGCCGAAGAATTGACAAGAGACCTTCTCAAGAAAGGGATTTCGTTTACGGAGATGAGCAAGGAGGGGGTTAATTCAACGGAGCTGATCGCGAAGCTTATCAATCAAGGGGAGGACCTCATCGACGGGATTCAGGGAATGTTCGACGCCATTGAAGGATCCTGTTCTCTGCTTCTGCTGCACCGGGACGGGATTTATGCCGCGCGGGACCGTTTCGGTTACACGCCGCTTGTGATCGGCCAGAGGGAAGATGCCGTGGCCGTGACGTCCGAGACTTGCGCGTTTCCGAATAACGGGTTTGAAATCGTCAAATATCTCGACCCCGGCGAAATTGCGCTGATTAACGAAAAAGGGATTTCGCAGAAAATTCGGGGAGGGGATACCAATCAAATTTGCACCTTTCTCTGGATTTACACCGGATTTCCGGCGTCCAACTACGAAGGAATCAACGCGGAAGTTGTTCGTGAAAAATGCGGCCGGTTTTTGGCGCGGCAGGATAAAGATATCGAAGCGGATTTGGTGACCGGAGTTCCGGATTCGGGGACCGCGCACGCGGTGGGCTATGCCATGGAAAGCGGGAAGCCGTACCGGCGGCCGCTGGTGAAGTATACGCCCGGATACGGAAGAAGCTACACCCCGCCGAGTCAGGAAACCCGGGATCTTGTGGCGACCATGAAACTGATTCCGATTAAGGAAATTATCGACGGGAACCGTGTCGTCGTTTGCGAAGATTCCATCGTTCGGGGGACACAGCTTAAAAATTTCACCGTTAAAAAATTATGGGATGCCGGCGCGAAGGAAATTCATGTGCGGCCCGCCTGTCCTCCGCTGATGTTTCCGTGCAAGTTTAATTTGTCGACGCGGAGCATTCACGAATTGGCGGCCCGAAAAGCAATCCGGGCGATTGAAGGGGAGGATTTGGAGGACGTGACCGAGTATCTGGATCCCGGCTCCGAGAAATACCGGAAAATGGTGGACTGGATCGCCAGGGATTTGGCCGTCACAACGCTTCGCTACCAGACCGTGGAGGATATGGTGGAGGCTGTCGGATTGCCGAAAGAAAAACTGTGCCTTTATTGCTGGACGGGAAAATGCCCGAAATCAGTTCCGAACGAAGGAAAATGCGAATGTCTGTCGAAAGCCTGACCGGAAAACGGACAAAAATCGTCGCGACCGTTGGTCCCGCGTGCAAATCTCCCGAAGATCTGAAAACGCTGATCCGGGAAGGGGTGAATGTTTTCAGAATTAACGCTTCGCACAGCACGCCCGGGGAACTTCAACGATGGATTCAGCTTGCCCGGGAAGCGTCTTCCCAAACCGGGCGCTACGTTGCCACGCTCGTCGATTTACAGGGGCCGAGAATCCGTACCGGACGCTTGAAGGACGGAAAACCCCTTCAGCTGGAGAAAGGAAAGGAATTTTCCATCGTTTCCGCCGCAAGCCCCGGCTTTGATTCCGTGATCACCACTTCGTACCGCCAATTCTCGAAAATCGTGGCGAAAGGCGACCGCGTTCTTTTAGACAACGGACTGATGGAGCTTGAAATCATCCGCCTTGAGAAAAACCGGGCCGTTGGGCGCGTCCTCGCCGGCGGACGGTTGGGGGAAAACAAGGGAATTAATCTGCCGAATGCCCGAATCGATTTTCCCGCGGTGACGGAAAAGGATCTCGGGGATCTCGCGATTGCGGCAAAAATGAACGCGGATTACATCGGCCTTTCGTTTGTGCGGAACGAAAAAGACATTCAGACCGTGAAAAAATGGATGAAAAAACGGGGCAAAGAAATTCCGGTGATCGCGAAAATCGAGAAACCTCAGGCGGTTGCCCGTTTCGATGCCATTTTGAACGAAGCGGACGGGATCATGATTGCGCGGGGAGATTTGGGGATTGAAATGGGGGTCGAAAAAGTGCCGGTGATTCAAAAACGCCTTGTTGAACTTTCCAACCGGGCGGGGATTCCGGTTGTTACGGCGACGCAAATGCTGGAATCCATGATGGAAAACCCCCGGCCGACCCGGGCCGAAGCCTCCGATATCGCGAACGCGGTGTTTGACGGAACGGACGCCGTGATGCTTTCGGGGGAAACCGCGATGGGGAAATATCCCGCCGAGTCCGTCAGGACCATGGCCCGTATTGTTCGGGAGGCGGAAACCCACATGCGATTCGGAGACGAGCATGATCGCGGCCGGTTTTTCAGGCAGAGAGATCTTCCGGTCCACGCGATTACCCTTGCGGCTTGCGATGCGGCCAATGATTTGAAGGCAAAAGCCATTGTTGCGTTCACGGCGAGCGGGGGAACCGCCATGCTTGTTTCGAAACTAAGGCCTTCCGCCGGAATTCTTGCGATGGCCCCATCGGAAAAAATCTGCCGGAGACTTAATCTGTTTTGGGGAATTTTTCCGCTTCAAATGAGCTATCGGGAAAGCACGGATGCGATGTTGCGTGAGGGAGAGCGGACGATTCTTCAAAGAACGCTTCTGAAACGAGGGGATTCGATCGTGATCGTTTCCGGAAAACAGGCTTTGCCGGCCGCGCGCTACATGGCAAAGATTCACAAAATCGGAGAACGATAACCGGCTTTTGAAATTTTCAACGCAAAAGGAGACTTTTCTTGAAACGTTTTTTCCTGAAAACCGTTTTCGGAATCGTTTTGTGCGGCGCATGGCTGTCGTTTCCGGCCGGGGTTTTTGCCGGAGCCCAGGAAACTTTCGTTCATTTTTTCGTAGTTCCTGCCGTGGATGCCCGCGGGGCCCAGAATAAAAATGCCGTTTCAGAACTGAAAGCGTATTTACTCAAAACCGCGGGCGGATACACCATTCTCGGCGCTTCCGCCGGAGGATGGGTCAGCCCGGGCGGCTCTGTGGAAAAAGACAACAACATCACATTTTGGGTGACGTCTCCCCGCAATCTTTCGGCGGATTTGAAGAATTATATCCGGATGAATTTTAAGATGCAGGAACCGTATGTAGTGGTCTGGAGGGCGGAATAAAGGCGCAGGCCAACGGTTCTTCGTCTCAGGGATTTGACCGAAAGAATGAAAAATGTTTCGGGCGCCGTCAAAGTCAATTCGCCTCCGAACCGTTGACCTGCTTTTAGGGAACGGGGAAGATTTCAAAAATTTTGACCGCGCTCAAATGCTTCGGTTCAGGCAAAGACTAAGGTTATCTCAGCCGAGGAACACCTCCGCTGTTCTCTTCGCTTTGCTCAGATCCTTCGGTTTCCTACGGCTGATCTAACCAAGTTTTGCACTGAACCTTCGCAATTCGCTCTGTCAAAATTTTTGGAAATTAGAAGGGAAGAGCCGCAAAATAAAGACGCGGGCCAACGGTTCTTCGTCTCAGGGATTTGACCGAAAGAATGAAAAATGTTTCGGTTGCCGTCAAATCCAATTCGCCTCCGAACCGTTGACCTGCTTTTAGGGAACGGAAAAAATAAAGAATGATGTCAGAAACGATCACGCGACAGGAGTTTTTGAAGAAAGCGGCGGTTGTCACAGGGGCCGTGGTTGCCGGGCCCGCGCTTTCAGGTACGCTTTCCTCCCTGATTTCCCTGTTTCCTCCTCCCGGGACGCTAAAAGAACTTCCGGGTTTAACCAATCCGCTGGTTCGGGAAGCGCTTTGGTGGAAAAGCGCCTGCGCGGGTGTTCAATGCACGCTGTGCCCATTTCAATGTTTTCTTCCGGAAGGGATGCGCGGGCTTTGCAATGTTCGCGGCAATTATTCCGGGCGCCTGATGACGCTGGTTTACGCGCAGCCGGTTGCCGTTCACGTGGATCCCATCGAGAAAAAACCGGTTTATCATCTTTATCCCGGTTCCCGGTCTTTTTCGATTTCGACGGTCGGGTGCAATCTGAAATGCGCTTTTTGTCAAAATTGGGAAATTTCGCAGAGCCTGCCCGAACAGGCGGAAGGAAAGCCGATGTCGCCGGAAGAAGTGGTGCGGGCCGCCCTGTTGACCCAGAGCGCGTCCATCGCGTACACGTACGGCGAGCCCACCGTTTTTTACGAATACATGTTTGACACGATGAAACTGGCGAAAGAAAAAGGAATCAGGAACGTGGTCATTTCTGCCGGGTATATCAATGAGGAGCCCTTGAGGAAAATTGCCCCCTTGATCGACGTGATGAAAGTGGACCTCAAAGGGTTCAGCGAGAAATTTTACAGACGCGTGGTGAAAGGGGAGCTCCGGTTTGTTCTCAATACTCTGGTGTTGCTTGCAAAACTTGGAATTTTTGCCGAAGTCGTGAATTTGGTTGTCCCGACGATGAACGATCATTTTGATGAGATCCGTAAAATGTGCCGGTGGATCCGGCGCGAACTGGGCCCGGACATCCCCGTTTTTTTCTCCCGCTTTACCCCGCAGTATCAGCTTTCAAATCTTCCCCCGACACCGCTTGAAACGTTGCGCCACGCCCGTGAAATTGGCATGGAGGAAGGGCTTCATTATGTTTATAGCGGGAACAATCCCGGCAATCCCGGCGAGAACACCTATTGTCCGACCTGCAAAAACCCCTTGATCGAGCGTTATGGATACGCGGTGATTGCCAACCGGCTCAAGCCGGGAGGATTTTGCCCCTACGACAATACGAAAATCCCCGGAATCTGGCGATAGCAATCAATCTGTTGAAAATTTTACGGCAGGCAACTTTGAATTTACGGTTTGAGGGGCCGCATTTTAATCAAAATACCGGAAAGGATAAGAGCGGCGGAGAGCATCCAAAACAGGGTGATCAGGCCGAACAAGGGAACAAGAAAGAGACCCGTCAAAATTGCGCCGAGCGCGCCTCCCCAAAGATCAGCCGCGTAAAGATTCCCGGCCGGGGCAAAACGGCTGAGAAGGGAAAATCCGTAGCCGGGAAGCAATCCCGCGGGAAACATCAGCAGATTGAGCAGAATAGCAATTCCTGCAAAGGAAAGGCTTTCTCCCTGACCGCGCGCCAGAATCAGAACGCAAGCCGAAAGCAGGATCCCGTATCCTGCCTGGCCAAAGCAGAGAAACTCGAAAGATTTTTCCCCGTTTGGCGCGTGAAAATCGGAAGTTTTTCGCCCCAGAAAACTTCCCAAGGCAAGGCCTGTCATGAATGCGGCGAAAAGCATCCCGATTTGCCAGTAAACATAACCGAGCAGGGCTTCAAAAACGAGAAGAAGAAGGATTTCATAAACGATTCCCGAAAACCCGAGCGAAAAAATGGCCAGCATTTCCGGGGCGAAAGACAGCCGGGCGCGTTTTTTAAAAAGAATGCGCAAGGCCACGAAAATAAAAAAACCGGCGGCAAGCAGCCAGAGAAAGTTGGAGGGGGACTGGAATTTAAGAAGCCAAGTCTGCCATAAATACAGATAGCTGACAGGGGAGAAATCCCTGTTGAGAGCGGGAAGAGGGCCTTCCGTGAGACGGGTTTTCAGAAACGCGATACGGTTCGAATCGAGCTTGACCGGGAAATAGCTTGGGACGACCTGGATATTTTTCAGATTTCTTTCCAAATACCGCATGGCAAGAATTTGAGGATTCAATTCAACCGGTTTTTGGGAGGCCAGAAGCAGGAGCGATTGCTCCGGCGCAAGGGCGACTTCCTGAAAAACGGTTTTTAAGGTCTGATAGAGAGAGCGGTTGAAAAAAGTGATTTGGGGGGGGAGATAGTTTTCCGAAGACGGGATTCTCAGGACAAAAATACCTTTTTGGGAAAGCCGCCGTTTGGCCTCCCGGAAAAATTCCTGCGTGTAGTAGCGGTTGATTTGCGCGTTGGCGGGTTCCGGAAGATTTAAAATGATCACATCATAGATTTCGGAAGCGCGTTTGAGATACGCGCGGCCGTCTTCCCGGCTTATCTTGACGCGGGGGTCGGTCAGAGCGGTCCGGTCGTCCGCGGAGAGGAACGAAGAAAGGAACGGCTCGAGAGCCGGGTCGATTTCAGTATGGTCCACCACGCGGACAGGATGCTTCAAAATTTCTTTCAGTTCACCCGTCAGGGCGTTGCCGACGATTAAAATCTTCTTGGGCGCGGGATGCGCCAAAAGCGCGAGATGGACGATTTCTTCGTGAGATTGAGGGTCCGGAAAATGGGAAGTGATCAATCCATCCTGAAAAAGTTCCATCAGGCCCCCTGTTTTTGTCAGAACAAGATTTCCGAATCGGGAATCCCGGACGCGAAGGAGCTCGTAGCCTTTCCATTGCATGGCATGGCTGAGCCGGTCCGCATTCAGCCCGATCATTAAAATAAGAAGAAAAAACGAGAAAGAAACGGCGCTTAAAAAAGCCGTTTTTTTTCGAAAGATTCCTGCGAAAGGGACGTTTACAAGCAGGACCAGCGTGCTTAAGATAATGGCGAGGGTGAAATTTGAAAGCCGCCCTGCGGCGCAAAAGGTATAAATAATACCGCAGGCGATTGCGCCCGCAGATTCCAGAAAATAAACTTGCGAAGGCGGAAGCGAAAGGCGTTCTTTAAAAAATACAGTCCCCGCGCAGAAAACCGCTCCGGCCGTCATTCCCACGGGAAGCAACAGCAGTCCCGTGATGAGCATCATCGAAGCGGGCCCCGCGGTCATTCCGAATCCGAATAAAAGCCTGCTCAGGCGGATCAGAAGAATTGTAAGCGGAATCAGAAGCCCAAGGGCGAGAAAGAGAACGGGGAAAAAGGAAGCTTTTTCAGCGCGGACAAGCGCTTTGATTTTTTCGGGGATTTTTTGGAAAAGAAAACTTCCCAGGCCGGCCCATAAAAGCCATGCCCCGAGGGAATAGCCGAGAAAAAGCTCGTTTCCGTAAAAAAGGACGCCCAGTTCACGAAGAAACAATAATTGGGCGGCGAGAGAGACAAAACCGTAAACGACAAGGCTGATATGAAAAAAGAATCTGTTTTTCAAAAAAAAAGCGCGGGCGAACATTTGCCGGGATTTCCTTTCCTCATCAGTTCGGGGCTTTCTATTTTCATTGTTTTATGCCTTTCGGCGCCCGTTTTTTTCAGCGCTCCGGGGGCGCTTTTTACTGCGAAACTTGCCTGGATTTTCGGGATCGGGTTCGCAAGCTATCGCGTTTTCCGAACCGGGAGCGTTTCTAAATGGCGTTCTCTGTTTTTTATCATTCTTGCCTGGGCGTTTATTCTCGAATTTAAATCGACCTTGATCGGATTGAGCGGCAGCGCGTGGGTTTCTCCCGAGATTCAGGAAGTTCCCTATTGCCACATTGCCATTGCTTCGACCCTGCTCAATCATCTTTACCATCAATACCTGGCGGTTTTGAGCGGCCACTGGCTCAAATGGTCGCCTCTCGCGGCCGGCCTTTTTTTCTGGCTTCTCGCGACGCTTTCCATTGGACAGGGCTGGTGTTCTTGGGCCTGCTTTTACGGCGGGTTGGACACCACGTTTTCAAGTTTTGGGAAAAAGCCCCTCTTGAAATGGTTCCATCTTCCCCGCGGAATCCGGGATTTCTCCCTGGCGCTTCTCATCACGGTTCTGGTTCTGTCTCTCGTAAAAACGCAACCCATTTACTGTCTTTGGGGCTGCCCGCTCAAAATTTCAACAGGATTTCTGGATCCGGATACGGCAATCCGGAAATTGCAGCTCGCTATTTTTGCCGTTGCCGGAATCTTGTTTATTATCGGCATTCCTTTGCTGATTAAAAAGAGAACCTTTTGCACCTTTCTTTGTCCGTTTGGCGCATGGCAGGCGCTTGTCGGAAGAATAAGCCCGTTCCGCGTCTCGATCCGTCCCGATCTCTGCACGCTTTGCGGGCAGTGCTTGAAAGCGTGTCCTGTTTATGCCATTGATGCCGAAGGCGTCAAAGAACACAAAATTTCATCTTATTGCAATCGCTGCGGCGACTGTTTTGATGCCTGCCCGACGGGCGCCATCGATTATACCATCCGGGGGCTGGCGCCGGGAACTCCGCTTCCCCGGATTCTTTTTCTCGTATCCGCTTGGCTGATCGGCGGATCCGTTTCGCTTCTTTTTGTACCATCGGCAATGCTGAAAGGGATTCAGTGGATCGCTTCTATCTGAAGCAGGAATGTTCATGAGGCCCCTGATTTCCGTTCTTGCGGAGGGATTTATCCTGGGGATATCAACGGGATCCGTTTGCGCGGCAACCTGCTTCCCCTTTTTACTGCCGTATTTGATGGCAGAGAGCGGTGACGGGTTCCGGAAACAAGCGTTTCTGCTTTTACGGTTTTTTTCCGGAAGATTGACCGCCTATCTTTTGGTGGGAGCAATGGCGGGATGGCTGGGAGGCCGGTTCCGGGGATATTTTCCGGAATGGACGCACGATTGGCCGCTGATCATTCTAGCTTCGGCGATGATGGTTCTTGCCCTGGAGAGGATTTTCCCGAAAATATCCTCCTGTCCCCGCGTTCCAAAGCCCTTTTTATCCGCGCAATTTCCGTTTTTGCTGGGATTTTTAATGGGATTGAATATTTGCCCGCCCTTTTTGATCGGAATCAGCCGGCTTCTTGAAATCGGAAGCTCTGGCCTTGGCATGGTTTTCTTTTTCGCTTTCTTTGTCGCAAGCTCTCTTTATCTTCTCCCCTTATTTCTGATCCTGCCGTTTTTTTCAAGTGAAAGAATGCGAAGGGTCGGAGCCTTCACCTCTTTTCTGGTCGGGATCAGTTATTTGGCAAAAGGAATTTTCTCCCTGTTTCCTTCCAGGTAGCCAATTTGACGGCCAAGGCATTGTTTGAACAATTCTGAAAGCCCGAAACCATTTTTTAATCCAAAAAACATTTTTTCTAATCTTTAAAAACCACGGGCAAAAATACTACTTATTAAAAGAATTTTTCAAATGTAAGTCATTGAAATGAAATAAGTTGAAAAGTTTTCAACATTTAGATTTGACAGCTGTAAAATTGGGTGTTATATTTTAAGCACATCTGATTTTCGAATCAAATTATATGAGGGGAGAGATTTATGTTTAGAAAGTCCATTTCTTCGCTGGTCATTTTTTTCTTTACCGTTTCCAATGTTTTCGGAGCCGCTCCTTACTCGGCGTCCATGCCTTTGCGTTTTCAAAGGCTTGCGGATCAAAATACGGCGATCCGGATTTCCGAAGAATCCGGCGCCGTCAGCTATCGGGCCGAAGGAGAGCTTCCTTTAATTATTCACATTCAGGATGCTCACGCCAATTACGAAGCGCAGCTTCATATTAAAAACATTCTTAAAGAGCTTGTCGAAAAGCATCAAGTTCGTTTAATCGGTCTGGAAGGCGCTTCCGGCAGTCTTCGGCCGGAACTGTTCCGCTTTTTTCCCGTTGAAAAGGCAAATGCCGCCGTCGTGGATTCTTTGGTTCAAGACGGCGAGTTGACGGGGCCCGAATCTTTTGCCGCGGAAAACAGGCGGGCCGACATTGAATGGATCGGCCTTGAAGACAAAGAAAGCTATCGCAGGGATCTTGAGATTTTTCAGGCGACGCTTGGCAAATGGAATTCTCATCAAGCGTTTTTTGAAGAAGCCAAAAGCAGTTTGGTAGCGTTAAGAACGAAGAAATTTTCTCCCGAACTCAGGAAGTTTGAAACCAAAAAGAACGCGTTCAATGACGGAAAAAACACCCTTTTTCATTACGGCCGTTATCTGGAACAGGCCGCCGGAAGATTTCTCAAGCTGGATCTTTCGAATCCCGGCGAGCAGTCCGAATTTCCGAATTTTGTCCGCCTGTCTCTTCTCAATCGATCGGAACCCGGCCTTAAGAAAAATATTGAGCAGGTCGCGAAGGAACGGGAGAGTTTGATCAGTCTTTTAAAGGCGAAGACTTCGAGCATGGATAATGATCGTCAATTTCTGATTTCGATTCTGGAAAATCTCAAAGACCTTTCCTGGATGGAACGGTTTCCCGCGCGGTATTTTTTTGAAACGCTTTACGGAATTTGCGCCAAGGAAAACATTATTCTGGAAAATTATCCGGCCTTCAAGAATTTCGCGGGGCACCTGATTCTTCAGAACGAAATCGACGCGAAGGATTTTTTTATTGAAATATCAAAAATCGAAGACCGTCTTTATGAAAGATTGATTCAAACGGAAGAAGAACGAACGATTGTCGGACTCGGCCGGGACGTGAGGCTTCTTGAGAAATTCCTTCGCCTTGAAGTCTCAAGAGAAGAATACCTTTCGTTCAAAGCCCGCGAGAAGGAGCTTGCCGCCACTTCGTTGGCATCGAAAATAACTTCTTTGGACATCAAAGCGGATTTTCAATCCGTTTCCGCGGAGAAAGATTCGCTGGCGGGGACGGATCAGGCTATTCAAGAGGCTCAGGTGTTTTACGACCTTGCGATGGAGCGCGAACATGCCTTTATTGAGCGTCTGCTTGGAAAAGCGCGGGAGAAAAAACTGAAAAGCGCGGTTTTAATCTCGGGAGGGTTTCATACGCAGGGGATCCAGAAAATTCTTGAGGATCGAAATATCGCGCATGTGGTCATTGCGCCCAAACTGTCGCAGGAAGACAAAACGGGAAATTATCACAAAGCAATTCTTAACGGCAAAACACGGATCGAAGAATTCCGTGAAGCGGGGCGGATTTCTCAGGAGCAAACAGGGCCTGCGGATAAAATCCCGGCCGCATTGAAAGCGGTGGATCAGACCGTCTACGCTGAATTGAATCCGGGTGATCCGGCGAGGCAGGAAAAAGTCGCTTTGAGCGCGCTGGTTCATGCCGCGGCCCCTTTGGCCGAACATTTGCTCGGCACGAATCCTTCTTTGCGGGCCGACCCGAACGCTTTTGTCGACGCGTTAAACCGTTATTTTGAGGAATTGAAACAGCATCCACTGGTTCACGATGACGGCGTGCGGATTATTCCCGCCTATGGGGATACCGGAAACCGCGCGGTTGCGTTGATCCCTTCGGATGTTTTGAGGGAGCGGGCAGGATTGCCCCGTCTTTTAATCCAGCCTTTGGATCGGGCGTTACGTCCGAGCGGAGACTTGAAAGGGGAAGATGAAGACGCTCTACAGCGATTGCACGCAGGTTCCTTGCCTCCGGCCGTTTTGAAACATGCCGGTTTGGAAGATTTTGCGCAGGCAGCTTCTCTTGGCAATTTTTCTCCTTTGAATCGTGAGGACGGATTGAGGGAATTTCTTTCGCGGAATCCCGCAAACAAAAATCCCCGGCTTGCTGTTCATCATTTTGTTCCAAAGAAAGACAGCGAAGTCGCATCGGTGCTTGCAAGAAACAGGATTGCCCCCCGCATTCAACACGGATGGATTACGGTTTATCAAGACGCGGAAGGCAAACTGCTTTTAGTGGGGCCCATTTCGGAAGCGGAGCGGGATCGTTTCCGGTTAATTGAAGGAAAAGAGCTTGCGAGCTTGAGGAAGTTGTTGCAGGGCAATAATCAGGAAGAACTTTTCGTCGATCAGTTTTTGCCGGGCGACGGTCCATCGGCACAAAGCGTTTTCAGGCGCCTGGTTGAGATGCCAGCCATTCTTGAAGGAGTGCAGGCAGGTACAATTCAGGTTTTTAGCACGACAAGAGCAGTCACCCGTTCCATGGAGGACGTTCGAAGAGATATCCGGCTTGTGAATCCTTTTATGGCCTCTAAAGGCGCATCCCTGGGAGAAGTTCCGGTGTTGGGGTCGGTGCATCCCGAGCTTGAAGGCCTTTTCCGTCAGAGGATAGAGGAGAGCACCGCGGATCGCTGGAAAGCGCAGGATGCGGAAGGGAATTGGGTGAATCGTCTGTTTGATATAGACCGGAACAAGGGAGTGGTGCGCGTGGTGTTGCGGCGCGAGCATTTACAGCCGTATGATCCGGTGACGAATCCCCAAGGTCTCGGGCTTTGGAAATGGCTTGCGGGGTACGAGGCGGAAGCGTTGATCGCGACGGCGGGGATTCGCTCGAAGCAGAATGTTTTGTTTCCCTGGAGCACGGATGAGCGTGTGAACGAGGTTGGGATTGGCTTCGCGACTTTGGCGAAGGCGCTAGTGGCGCGCGAGAAATTCCCCGACGCGGAGTTGTGGAAGCTCGCCGGCGGGGAGGTTCGTTTTAACACGAAGTTATTTGTGGAGATGATCGCGCGAATCCAGGCGGCGCAGGGGATCCGGACGCTGCTGCCTGAGGGGCGGGGGACGATTCCGATCTGGATGGTGTCGTTTTTGGCGTTTTATCTTGATTTGGTCGGAGCGGAGATGGCGACATCCTCGCACGCGGTGTCGATTTACGCCGCGACGAAGGACATTGAGAACCAGGGGGGCCAGTATTTGCCTGAGCAGTCTGCTAAATTCGTGGGGAAGATTCGTTCGATATTCGAGCAGGCGGACCG
>Ga0172375_10007044_pt1 | contig 15535 bp, 22 predicted proteins | sample LakKiv1m_FD_114537 | JGI IMG/M metagenome (GOLD analysis project Ga0172375, IMG submission 114537) | Freshwater microbial communities from Kabuno Bay, South-Kivu, Congo - kab_092012_11.1m | ecosystem: Environmental > Aquatic > Freshwater > Lake | place: Democratic Republic of the Congo... | reverse complement strand
GGCTTACAAATAATCTACATTCTTCCATTAAAGTTTCGAAAACGAGCATCCGCTCATTTTCGAGCATTCGTATTTTGTTAAATACTGGCAGTAATTCCGAATATTCTAAATTAGTGATTAATTTATTTTTTTTTAAATCACTCTTAATCTAACATTTAGCAAAATAATTTTAAATCATAAACAATAGCTGGATATTTCCGGCATACTCCTTGCAAATCCACACTTCAACGAGGTAATCCGTCCCTCATATAAAGCACGGTTTTTATTAACTCAATAAGTAAAGGAGTACAAAATGGTAGAAAAAACGATTGGGTCATCAAGCTTGGTAGAAGTTATTGACCGTATTCTTGACAAAGGCGTCGTAGTTGATGCATGGGTTCGTGTATCACTGGTTGGTATCGAACTACTCGCTATCGAAGCCAGAGTGGTTGTTGCTTCGGTTGAAACATACCTGAAGTATGCAGAAGCCATTGGGTTAACTGCAAAAGCTGCATAAGCAGTGACTGTAAGCAGTTAAAAGGAGTTCTCTTGCCATGCATCCTTTTTTGCTCGAAGCGAAAAGCACGATTTGCCAAGAAAACTCTTCATTTTTTTGAAAAATAAAATTAAATCTCTTACCAAAACTCACTTTTAACGATGGAACCCCATACTACACAAGATAAAAATACCGATTTCATCGAGACTTTACTCTCCTCTTTCGAAGCCCGGATTGAAAAAATTGAAACTGTTTTTAGTATTTCCGAAGCGGTAACCGAATCTTCAAATGCACTGTTAAACGATTTTCGAAATTCGATTAAGGAACTTCGCCAAGAACGAGTCCTTGTAAATTCAATATTGCGCGAAAACCTTGCTAAATGCGGGTCACTGCGTAAAAACGATTATGACATCCTGATGGATGATGTTTTTCAATTATTAAATGACAAAGAAAAAGAAGCTGAAAATCAGTTTTACATGTATCTGGAAAACCAAAAATCGATGGTACATTTTTTACGTCAGGGCATTCTTGAAATAAAAAATACCAGCCTTGATGAAAACAGAGCCAAAATAGAAGAATTTAAAGCTAAACTTGATATCACCCTAAAGGCACAACAACAACATAAAAAACAAGCTATTACAAAATTTCTGGAATTTCAAAAAATTCATAAAATAATTATCAACAACTTTAAAAAACTGATTGACAAAGATGTTCATATTTTCTGTAAAGATATAAAAAACGTAAAAAAACACTTAATTGAAGAATTAGTCTGATTTTTTTAAACTTTTAAAAATAGGAGAACTTAACAATGGGTATGGCACAACAAATGAAAAACCTTAGTGAAGATATTCTGGCCTCATATAAACAAAGAGCTGCCGAATTTCAACAAAGGCTGAAAGACAATGCAGAACTTGTAAAAGAAGTACAGAAAACCCTCGACGGCTTCCGCAACGACCATATGGAAATGGCGGCTACCTTAAGGTCAAATGCTGATAATCTGCGTTCAAACCTTGCAAATGAGCAAAAAGACCGGCTAAAATCGTTCCAGGAGATGATGGATGGGATTCATGGATCAATTTCGCAAATCCAAACTGAGGTTGATGGAATAAAGATTTCGACCAGCAATATGCTTAAAGACTTTTCGATATCTCACGATGAGATGGCCACAGAAATGAACCAGGATATGGAGAAAGACAAGGCCGACCGCCTCAACTGGAACACAGGCCGTTTGAATAGCTTTGACGGGCTGATGAAAAACATCAACACCGAAATCAAAAACATCAAAAAAGAAGTAAGCGATGTTTTTGGCTACACCGACAAATTGCTAACGAAATTTTCGAATGACCATAACCAGATGTCAGCCACCATACGGGCCGAATTAAGCGCAAACCTCACCGAAAGGGTACAATACACCCAAAAACTGTTAGATCAGTATAACAAAAGGCTATCTGAAATGAGCAGGGAAAATCAAAAGATGGCCAGGGCCCTAAAGTTTGAACTGGCCAAATCGCGCAAAGAATTATCCCAAAGTGATGCCCAGCGCCTGAAGGACTTCAACGTTACCTTTTCCGAAATCCAGAAAAAGGTTCATGAAATACAGCATTATGTAAATACCTTCCTTGGTGAATTCTCGAACGACAGAAAACAAGCCGCTGCTACCTGGGCAAAACTTTCCGAGGCAATTGCAAATCTTGGAAAAACCGCAGCACCTAAAAAACAGGCACCGGCTCCTGAAAAACCAGTTATCGTAAAAGAAGAAGTTAAAAAAGAGATCGTGGTTGAGGAAAAAGTAAAGAAAGCAGAACCATTTGCTGAAAAACCAAAATTTACCGAACCTTTTAAAGAACTGACACTTGAAGAAAAAGTGCTTCAATACATCAACATGCATAAAAAAGGTGTGAAAGTTGCCGATATGGAAGTACCTTTTGGAGAAACCAGGATGAGGCTGGGATTTATTACCAAAAAACTTTTGGACGACGGGAAAATCCTGAAAGTTGAAAACACATATTTTCCTAAACCTAAACTTTAAACTTCAACGCAATGGGAACAAAAATCACATGTCCCTATTGTAAAGGGACAGGCAAAGATTTCTATGAACTACTTGCCCCGATCTCTTTTTGCCTGGTTTGCAATGGAACAGGAAGTATTGAATTGGAAGAACCGTATAAAGAATGTGTTTTTTGTTCAGGCACCGGGAAAAACCCGCTTGGGGCAAGGGTGACATGTATTGTTTGTGGAGGCAAAGGAAGTAATTCCTATACTGGAGAAATAATTTGTAGTAAATGTACTGGAACAGGCAGGTCTGTCGATGGGCTACCCTGTACCAGGTGTAAAGGAACTGGATACAACGAAAGGAGTACTTAATGAATCATGAACTCAATACGGTACTTGAACCGACACCTCTGCCCGATTTTGTGGAAACGCCCTACATTGAAGACATTACAAGTCGGGCGCAGATTTATATTAAAGCCGGGTTTCCCGTGCATTTCAGGGGCCCTTCAGGAACAGGTAAAACAACTGTGGCCATGCATCTGGCAAGTAAACTAGGCCGTCCGGTCGTAATTATCCACGGCGATGCCGAGTTTAAAACTTCCGACCTGATAGGTGGCGAAAGTGGCTATTCTTTGCGAAGGCTCGATGACAGGTTCATTCATTCAGTTCACAAATACCAGGAAGACATGACCAAACAATGGGTAAATAACCGTCTTACACTGGCTGTGAAATATGGTTTTACGCTGATCTATGATGAATTTACCCGTTCCCGGCCCGAGGCAAACAACATTTTGCTTCCTATTTTGCAGGAACGAATGATGAGCACACCAGCAAGCAAAGGTGATGATTCGTACCTTTCTGTTCATCCTGATTTTTGTGCAATTTTCACCTCCAATCCAGAAGAGTATGCTGGTGTAAACAGAACACAGGATGCTTTACGCGATAGGATGGTGACGATGGATCTTGATCATTTCGACTATGAAACTGAACTACGCATAACCATGGCAAAATCTAAATTTCCGCTTGAAGAAGCTGAGAAAATCGTAAAAATCGTCAGAGGACTTCGTGATTCGTGTAAAACAGAATTTGACCCTACCATCCGTGGTTCGATCATGATTGCAAAAACACTTTCGGTTCTGGGAATTAATCCATCAAAATCCGATGAAAAATTCCGCAAAATCTGCCAGGACATCCTTACTTCCGAAACAAGCCGTATTGGGTCAAAAACAAACCAGGAAAAAGTAAGAATCATTGTTGAGGAACTTATTGAACAATATGCATGAAATTAAAAATCTATTCATAACAAAAAAAGGAGGATTGAATGCCAACGTCAAATTCATTAAAAGGAATGCATAGCCTGAGGACCATTCAAACGTCCAAACGGGATTCGGAAACCCATAAAGAAAATGCCGACTATCTCAAGCTTTTTATGCTCGAAAAAGAACGCACCAGGCTCCGGAATGAGCACACAAGACTTTCACTACGACTTGAAACGTTAAATGATAGACTGCGGGAAATTGATGAGTTTTATGCAATTACTTTGGGAACTAAAGAAACTCGCCCCCTGGAGAATGACACAATTGATAATGAAGCATCTGAAGAAAAAAAGGTTGAGTGGAAAACAATGCCAATTAAATATTAAGAAAAGGAGTAACCTGTATGAATGAAAATATTTCTCATTCCGTCAATTCGACAAATCTTGCGGATATTCTCGAAAGAGTGCTCGATAAAGGGGTAGTTATTGCAGGTGATATCAAAATTCAAATTGCGGATATTGATTTGCTTACCATCAAAATCCGGTTATTGATTGCATCTGTCGATAAAGCCATGGAAATGGGAATCAATTGGTGGCAGGATGATGCTTTCCTGTCCTCAAAAGCACAGGAATCCGAACTGAAACAGCAAAACGATAAGTTACTCGAACGTCTGGAAAAATTGGAAGCAACAATTAAATAAACAAAAATCTGTTCCCTGCTCACTTTGGCTAAGGCCGGAATCCCGATAAAGTTGTAATAATAAATTTAAAATACCTGAATTATCATGGAAAAGAAAAAAAATAAGGAAACCGAAAATGCTTCCGATTTTGACATTCTCGGATTAGGTGGTCTTTTCAAAGGCATCGAAAAATTAGTCGATCTCGCCGGAAAACTTCAGGATGAAAAGGAGATTAACAAAGAAGGAGAGATTAATCTTGATCATCTTAAAAAAGGCATGAAAGGAGTATATGGTTTTACCATTAAATCGGGAATTGGCGGAAGCAAACCAATGGTCGAGACTTTCGGAAACATCAAAAAAACTCCCGAAGGTCCCAAAGTTGAAGAAGAGCGTGAACCAATGACTGATGTTTTTAACGAAAAAGAAGAAATCGTCATTATTGCGGAAATGCCTGGTATCGAAGAAGCCGACTTAAAGATTGATCTTAAAGAAGACATTCTTGACATCATTGCCGCAAGAAATACCAGGAAATACCATAAGGAACTTTTGCTCCCTCAAAAAGTAATGAAGGAAAATATGAAAGTTAAATACAACAATGGAATCCTTGAAATCAGAATAAAAAAGTAGTAATATGTCACTCACTGGTTTAGAAAACGCTGATCTCAAACTGATCCTGTTTGGCGGGAAAGGTGGCGTTGGCAAAACCAGTTGTGCAACGGCAACTGCTGTTGAATTGTCCAAAAACTTCAAAACACTCATTATTTCAACGGATCCTGCCCATTCTATTTCAGATTGTCTGGGACAACCGATCGGAAATGGAATTCATTTTATTAATGGTGTCGAAAACCTTGCGGCAACCGAAATTATTGCCGAACAGGCCTACTCCGACTTTAAGACCGAAAATGAAGCAGAGCTGAAAAATCTTCTTGAAACTTCGACAAATCTTGATTTTGAAGATATTGATGACTTGTTAAAACTTACAATCCCAGGCATTGATGAGGTAATGAGTTTTAAGATGATCATTGATTTTATGGAAAGGGGAAGCTTTGAAAAATATGTGGTCGATACAGCCCCAACAGGACATGCTCTACGACTGATTTCGTCGCCGGCTATGCTCAATCAGTGGATTAAAGTAGCAGCCAAAATGCGATGGAAATACCGCTACATGATTACGAGTTTTGCAGGTTCATATAAGCAGGATAAGACCGATGCTCTTTTAATAAACCTTAAAAAAACAGTAAAAAGAATTGAGAGCATGCTGCGCGATGCAAACCAATGCCAGTTTATCCCGGTCTGTATCCCCGAATCGATGGTTCTCCTTGAAACTGGACGGCTTATTTCCAATCTTAAAAACATAGATATTTCAGTTAGTCAGATCATCATTAATAATGTGATGGAATCTGATGGCTGCAGTTTTTGCATTGAACGGAAGATATCTCAGCAAAAATACATGGAACAAATCAACACAACCTACCTTGCACTGAATAGGGTTATCGTCCCTTTATTTCCAAGTGAAGTTAAAGGGTTGGAAAAATTGGATCATATGAGAATTTCAATTTTTAACCATTAAAAACATTTAATAAAGCCTCTCACATTATGGAACCTTCAGATCACATGATTGTTTTAAAGGTCAGGGAAGCCCTTGGAAAAGATGTAGGACGTGCCATAGCAAGAATGGATCCTGAAGATATGAAAACTGCCGGACTAGAGCCGGGAGATATCATTGTTATCGAAGGCAAACGCAAAACACCAGTCAAGGTAATGCCCTGTTATCAGGATGATCGTGGAAAACAAATCCTTCAGATCGATGGTGTTACAAGGGAAAATACCCAGTCTGGCATTGACGAAAAAATAAAAGTTGAAAAGACAAACTGCAAACTAGCTTTAAAAATAAGACTTCAGCCCGATACAGCCCCCAGTTCGCAGTATAAAAGTAATGATACCAAATATATAGGTTCGCTTATCGATGGATTACCAGTGTCGAAAGGCGATAAAATCAGAGCCAATCTTTTTGGTTCCAGATCAATCGATTATCAGGTTGTAGATACTAATCCATCGGGTGTTGTGCTGATCAATCCAAACACCAAAATTGAACTCAACCTGCCAAAACAGGGCGAAAAAAAATCGTCCAAAGTTTCGTACGAAGATATCGGTGGACTTGGAAACCAGGTACAGAGAATCCGCGAAATGATTGAACTCCCGCTGAAATATCCGGAAGTTTTTGAAAGACTCGGCATCGATCCCCCCAAAGGCGTTTTTCTTTATGGCCCTCCCGGCACAGGGAAGACATTGATCGTACGGGCAGTTGCCAACGAAACCGACGCTTATTTCCTTCACATTTCCGGCCCTGAAGTTATGGGAAAATTTTATGGCGAAAGTGAAGAACGGCTGCGTAAAGTTTTTGTTGAGGCCCAGGATCACGCTCCGGCCATCATTTTTATCGACGAAATCGATGCAATTGCGCCTAAAAGAGAAGATCTTGGCGGAGAAAAACAGGTCGAAAAGCGTGTGGTAGCTCAGCTTTTATCGTTGATGGACGGTTTGAAATCGAGAGGAAAAGTAATAGTAATCGGGGCAACCAACATTCCAAACACCATCGATCCGGCACTTCGTCGTCCGGGACGTTTTGACCGCGAACTTTCAGTTTCGATTCCTGATAAGAAAGGACGTCTCGAAATTATTGTCATCCATACCCGCGGAATGCCGCTTGCCGAAAATGTGAGCCTTGAAAAACTTGCCGAAATAACGCATGGCTTTGTAGGTGCCGATCTTGAAGCACTGGTACGCGAAGCAGCAATGACCGCGCTCCGGAAAATCCTCCCTAAAATTGATTATGAACTTGCCGAAATTCCTTATGAATTGCTGATGAACCTCGAAGTGACCATGGACAATTTTTTTGATGCGATGAAAGAGATTGAACCATCGGCCATCCGTGAGGTCTTTGTTGAAGTTCCCGATGTAAAGTGGGAAGATGTGGGTGGGCTCGACGAAATAAAAGATGCTTTAAAAGAGGCAGTGGAATGGCCCCTGAAATATGCAGGATTGTTCCGTAAAGCCAACACAAATCCGCCAAAAGGAATTATCCTTTACGGAAAACCTGGAACCGGAAAAACTTACCTTGCAAAAGCGGTCGCAAGTGAAAGCGGTGTTAACTTCATCTCAGTAAAAGGCCCACAGGTAATGAGTAAATATATCGGTGAATCGGAAAAAGGAGTACGGGAACTATTTAAAAAAGCTAAGCAAGCCTCACCAACTATACTCTTTCTCGATGAAATTGATAGTCTTGTACCCCGCCGTACAGCTGACAGCTCGGGTTCTAATGTCACCGACAGGGTTATCAGTCAGTTCCTTACCGAAATGGATGGAATTGAAGATATGAAAGGTGTTGTCGTTTTGGCTGCAACAAACCGGATCGACCTGGTTGATCCTGCTTTATTGCGCAGCGGCAGGTTCGACCTGCTGTTTGAATTGACTCTGCCTGATGAAAAAACCCGCGAAAAAATCTTTAAAATCCATACAGCTAATAAGCCATTGGACAAAGATGTAAATCTTAAAGAATTAGCTAAAGAAACAGAAGGTCTTGTCGGCGCTGACATAGAGTTCATTTGCAGAAAGGCATCGGTAACAGCCATCCGCGAAATCATTGAAACCCTAAGCGAGAATGCCAAAGAACCTGATGTGAATATTATTATTAAAGAAAAACATTTCGAAGAAGTTGTTCGACTTATAAAAAAACAAAACCAGATTAAAAAATAAAAAATGGAAACCCAGCGAAATACAAAAGGCTTTTACATCTATGGATTTATTCCAGTGAATTATGATGTCGAACAGGCCCATAAATTAGAAAACATCGAAGTCCACACCATCGCGTTCAATAAAGTAACGGCCATCGTCTCCGAAAAAACCGTAGTCGATTACCAGCAACTGGGAACAAAAACACTTGCAACATTGCTAATCGATCATCAGAGAACCATTGAGAGCGTGATGAATATGGGCTTCCCTACCATCATTCCGATGCGGTTTGGTACCTTTGCAAACAACAATACCGAAGTCATCGACCTTCTCGAAAAGGGCCATGATCTGCTCATCGAAACTTTCGAAAAAACCATTAACCTGATCGAGGTGGATGTAGTGGCCATGTGGGCTGATTTTAGTATAATCCTGGCAGAAATTGCTGCAAATCCTAAGGTTGTTGAACTGAAAAATAAAATCGAAAACTCAGCAACCACCATCAACGACACCGAGAAAATAGCCGTAGGCTACCTGGTAAGTAAACTTCTTGACGGAAAAAAAGCTGAATATTCGGAACTGATCGAAGAAACACTGAAACAATATTGCCTGAGTACAAAAAAGCACGAGGTGATGAACGACCAAATGGTGTCGAACACAGCTTTTTTGCTCAACAAGAACCAGCAGGAATCATTCGAAAATGCACTTGACCAACTTGATGAGACTTTAAAAGGCAAAATAAATTTTAAGCTTGTAGGCCCACTTCCCTACTATAGTTTTTATACCATCGAGGTTAAAGACCTGCATTTTGATGAAATTGATCTGGCACGCAAAGAGCTTGACCTTGGTAATTTAACCACCGAGAAAAAAATCAAACAAGCATATCTCGACAAGGTAAAACTCTTTCATCCTGACACAAATGCAGGAATCGACACTTCAACTATTTTTGACCGCATCAATAAAGCTTATCATACGATGACAGACTATGTAAATGCTGTTAAACCCGGGTCACGAGACGAACAATTTTCATTGCCCACTGAGGCTGTATCTAAAAATTCATTTATCCTAAAAATCAAGGAATAATATGCAAAAAGACGGAAAATATATTTATTGCATCATTGCTTCAAACTACGACTGCAATTTTGGATATAATGGTGTTGGTGGACGCGGCGACCTGGTAACAACCATCGGATTTGAAGGATTGTGCATGGTTGTGAGCAACCACCCACTGAACAAGTTTGTGGTAAATCCCGAAAACATTCTTGCGCACCAAAAAGTAATCGAAGAGGTTATGAAGGAATTCAACAGCATATTGCCACTCAGGTTCGGTATCATTGCTGCTACCCCCGACGAAATCAGAAACCTGCTAAACCGCCGTTACAGCGAGTTTAAAGAACTGCTTCGAACTTTCGAAAATAAAGTGGAGGTAAATGTTAAATGCTACTGGAAAAATATGGACGACATTTTTAAGGAAATTGACGAGGAAAATGTTTCCTTTAAAAAAATACGTCAGGAAATCAAAAAAGAGAAAAACATTTGTCGTCAGAAAGAAAAAATGGCTGAAGCAGGAAAAATGGTTGAAACTGCACTGATAGCAAAAAAAAAGATGGAAACTGAAACGATGTTGATAGCCTTTAAAAAAGCTGTTTTTGAATATAAACAAAACAAAATTACCGGTGATAACATGTTTTTTAATACAGCTTTTTTGATTAACAGCGGCCGCGAAAAGGAAATCGACAACATCATGGCTGATCTTGGCGAGAAATATAAAGATCGAATCGACTTTATCTACACAAGCCCTTTACCAATTTTCAACTTCATCGATTTAAAGATATTCCCTGAGAAATGGGAAATGTAGGAAAAAGGCGTAAGGATTAAGGTGTGAGGAGTAATAAGGTCTTTAGTTTTGAGTTTTGCAATTTGTCTTTTTGGGATTTGTTTTTGGGGTTTTGTAATTTGAAATTCAATTAAAATGGAAGTAGAAAAAGAAGGTATTTATTTGTACGGCATCATCAGGCAAACCGGGCCGGTTGAATTTGGCCACATTGGAATCGGCTGCGGCTCCGACTTGGTCTATGGCATCAATTACAAAGATATAAGTGCTGTTGTTAGTAATTCGGCAGTGATGAGGTACGATGCACGCCGGGTTAATTTAACTGCCCATCAACTGGTACTTGAGGAGGTAATGAAACACTTTAGCATTCTTCCGATCAGGTTTTCGACCATTTCATCCACGCTAAACCAAAATAAAATTGTTGCCATTCTTGAAAAAGAGTACGCAAAGTTTTCGGAATTGCTCGACAAAATGGATAGGAAAAAAGAACTTGGCTTAAAAGTAATGGCAATCGAAGAACCAATCTTTAAATATATCCTCGATACGAACGAAAATATAAGGGTCATGAAAGCCAAACTGGCCCATCTGGATCCCGACAAATCACATTATCAACTGATGAAAGTTGGAGAACTTGTAGAACAAGCGCTCATAAAGGTTAATGGCGAATTTAACAACATCATTATTAATATGCTTACACCGCTGGCCGAAGAGGTGAAGATTAATGACAAATATGGTGAACGTATGATTATGAATGCAGCATTCCTCATTAAAAATGAAAACGAAAGTTTATTTGATAATGCCATCAACGATTTGGATGAATTATACGGAAATCTGCTTTCGTTTAAATATGTGGGAACGCTGCCTCCATATAATTTTGTTAATCTTGTAATTAATACACAGGAGACCTAATATGTTTTTACTCGACGACATCGTGCTTGCACCTTTAAAAGGAATCATCTTCATCGGCAAAAAAATCGACGAACTGATGCAAAAGGAGATTTCTGATGAAGGTAGAATTAAGGAACATCTTATGGAATTGCAGCTTAAGTTTGAAATGGATGAAATTAGTATTGAGGAATACGACAAACGGGAAGAAGAACTGCTCGCCATGATCGAAAAAATAAGGGTTGATAAAGAAAATAATCAACAATAAACAAGTATTATAAATGCTTTTAAATGTCCAAATTTTACAAAATCAACAATGGGTTGGGAAAATTACTGCGTTGACTGCGGCTACCCGCTTAACATCGAATGTCCTGAATGTGGCAAATACTGGTGATACATGTATATTTACGAGCATTGTCCCAACTGTGGGCATGACATGTCGCAGGTACCCATTGTTTTTGAACAACCCCTTGATACAGTTAAAATAACCAAAACGCTAATAAAGGAGAAATTAAAATGAGTAAAATAATTGATATTAAAAATCTGGTCATCCAGTTTCTTCAAGAAAACGTTAATTGCCACGAGGTAACGGTAATAAAACTTGACAAAGGTGACGAAAGCTGGGACGCAATTGCTGAAGTTTACGAGGATGATTCATTCCTGAAATCGATGAATCTGCCTCCAAAACTGAAAAGAGTGTTTTATTCGGTCAAGATTGATGAAACCAACGAAGTTGTGGCTTACGAAAAAATAACCGAATATTCACAATAGTCGGCATTCTAAAATCAAATGAAATGGCTGAAGAATTAATTTATATCTATTGTATCGCAGACAGTCCACGGAAGCCAGAAGAAATTTCGGGGCAGGAAACCTTGAAAAGCCTTGCTTATAGTGAGTTTTATGCTATCGCCAAATTGGTTTCGCCGGAAGAATTTTCAGAAGAAAACCTGAAAAAGAATTTTTCGGATTTGGCATGGATTGATATACATGCTCGCGAACATATCAGGATTATTGGTGAAATGATGAACAACAGCACAGTAATTCCATTTAAGTTCGGCACAATTTTTAATTCCGAAGAAAGTCTCGGAAGGTTTATTCAGGATTATTCAGAATCGCTGGCCGAAAATCTCCTGAACATAACCGGAAAAGAAGAATGGTCTGTAAAAATTTACTGCGACAAGAAGGTTTTGAATGCCCAAATTGGGGCAATAAGCGAAGATGTGCGTAATCTTGATATTGAAATCCAAAATTGCATGCCCGGAAAAGCTTTCCTTCTGAAACGGAAAAAGGTAGAGCTCGTCGAAAAAGAAGTCGAAAAAATTATCAGGACCTGCGGTCAGTCGTGTTATAATAAATTATCCGAAATAAGCGAAGCGACACGAATCAATAACATTTTACCCAGAGAACTCACCGAGCGCACCGACGACATGATTTTGAATAGCTCCTGTTTAATAAACAAGACCAGAATTGACGATTTTCTAAACGCAATTGGTGAATCGCAGGAAAAGTACAAAAATGTTGGTCTGGAGCTCGATGTCAGTGGCCCGTGGCCAACTTTTAGTTTCATAAATATCAGGGAGAAATAATGCAGGAAAATGTGATAGATCAGTCAAAGGACATCACCATACTCGAATTATTGGACAGAGTACTTAATAAAGGTGTTGTTATCACGGGTGATATCGTAATTTCGGTGGCCGAAATCGACCTGATATATATTGGGCTGAAGCTGATCCTTACATCCGTAGAAACAATGCAGCAACGACGGCTTACTACCATAAAACCAAATTGTTGAAATAAAAATAATGCTGTGGAAAAAATTATTTACGCTATTATCGACGCTAACAAAAACAATGCTAACGTTGACTATCAGATTAAAAACATAAAAGGACTAAATGGCTCCGACCTGTTTGTCATTTCGTTTCAGGAAATTTCAGCTGTCGTGAGTAACTTTGACACCTCCAAATATTCGATCAAAAAAGAACTTGCCATCGATTTTGCCAGGGTCATCGATGAACTTTCGCATTTGTTTACCCTCCTCCCCATCCGTTTTGGCACTTTTTTAAAATCCGATGAAATCATAACCCAACTTTTAACCGATCATTATCAGCCTTTTCATGACAATCTCGAAAAAGTGAGAGGCAAAGACGAATTTGGTCTGAAGCTACTTTGGGATTACGATAAAAGCAAAGAGAGCATCCGTGCAGAGGTTGAAAAAGAAGATTTGAACCCCGCCGATTATTTTTCTAAAAATACAGTCAACACCAACTATCTGCTCGAAAAAATGAAAAAGTACAGGTTGGAAGATGCTTTACTAAAACATGTCGAACATTTTATCGATGAGATCAGTAGCCTCCTGGCACAAATTAATCCTGATTGTAGATTTAACAAAATGCTCTCACCAAGCATAATTCTCGATGCCGTTTTTCTGGTCGAAAAACAAAGGAAAGGCGAATTTATCCAAGTCATCGAAAACTTGAAGCAGCAACACGCCGATTTACATTTTCTGCTTACAGGTCCGTGGCCCCCTTACAGTTTTATGGAGATATTAATTGATAATTAGCCGAAACCAAAGGTTGTCTGTTTGCTTCGATTTGAAAAAGCAAAAATTTTTAACCATTTTAATGTGCAATAATTAATGAAGTCAATAATAAAAAATCCCTATATTTGAACTATAATTTTGACTTTGGTAGATGATTTAGGTAAAAGGTTCAGTTTAGGGAAGGGCGCTTGATTGATGAGATTTATATTTTAATTTTACAGTTCTTTTTTACATCTTACTTAATTTTATTTTAAAATGAATGAAAATAAAATACTTCTCAATTCAGTCCCAATTGATGAATTTAAGGAAGAAATCGAAAAAATCGAAAATACAGTTGCATCAAGGATTAACGCAACACCCGACAACGCCGACCACGGCCTTGCACAGTTGGTGTTAACGCTTATCGAACTGATTCGTAAGTTAGTCGAAAAACAGGCCATATGTCGTGTTGAAGGGGGTTCACTTACCGAAGAAGAAATCGAACGCCTGGGCGCAACGTTGATGAAACTGGAGATTAAAATGGATGAATTAAAAAAGATTTTTAACTTGACAGACGAGGATTTGAACCTTAACCTCGGTCCATTAGGAGACTTGATATAAATTGTAATACCTCAGATAAAATTTGCAACTAGTGTTAAGTTAATTTTGATATGACGGTTATTGTTTGTATCTTTGCATCAAAAACTGCAAATGGTACATTACACAATCAAGCTAAGTAAAATTGAGGTAGATGAGTTCACCAATATCATAAACAAAGGGCGTCATACTTCACAAGCCTTTCGCACAGCTTACATTTTATTGAATTGTGACAAAGGTGAATTTTCGGAGAATACAGATATAAAGAATGCAGAAATCTGTAAGATTCTCAAAGTAGGGGAAAGAACAATAGATCGGGTAAAGAAGAAGTTCATTGAAGAAGGATTTGAAAGTGTCTTAGATAGGCGACCTTCGAGTCAGAAATACACAAAAAAGGTAGATGGCGATATTGAAGCAAAATTGGTGACACTTTGTTGCAGTAAACCGCCAGAAGGCTTTGCCAAATGGTCATTACGACTTTTAGCAGATAAGATGGTAGAATTGAACTATGTTGACTACATATCGCATGTAACAGTTGGTGAGGTTCTAAAAAAAACGAACTTAAGCCCTGGAAAGTAAAAGGTTGGGTTATTCCACCGGAGCAAAGTAGCGAATTTGTAGCCAATATGGAACATGTGTTGGATACATACAAATTGCCATACGATGAAGACTATCCGGTTGTTTGCATGGATGAGTCACCCAAGCAACTGATCGAAGAAGTTGCTTCAACGCCGATAAAACAAGGACAGGATTGCAGAGTTGACTATGAATATATCAGGCATGGAATGGTCAATATTTTTATGGCAAATGAACCGTTAAAAGGTAAAAGATTAGTTGAAATTACGGAGCACAAAACAAAAAAAGACTGGGCTAAATTTATAAAGCGGATAGCTGATGAAATGCACCCACAAGCAAAAAAGATAAAATTGGTTATGGACAATTTTAAAACACATAATGCATCAGCTTTTTATGAAACATTTGTACCGGAAGAAGCCAAAAGACTTTGGGACAGATTTGAATTTATTTTTACCCCAAAGCATGGTAGCTGGTTAAACATGGCGGAAATTGAATTGCATGTACTTAACGGACAGTGCCTGAATCGTCATATTGCTACAATGAAGGAAATAACATCAGAAGTAGAATCGTGGCAAAATCATAGAAATAATAGAACGTCCACAATTAACTGGCAATTCACAAACGATCAAGCACGAATAAAACTCAAAAGGCTTTATCCGTCAATTTCTAATTAACACAACAGTAGTTACAAATTTGTTAGATTTGCGAAAGGAATGCCACAAGGTTGGCTTCAGAATTGGAAATACCTAATTTTTTTCGTAGCCTATACCTGGCATGGTCGATGGTAAGGATTCTTTTCCCAGATAGTTCTGAAATGTCTTTTGTTGACATATTTAAGCGAAGAAAGGCACAAAGTTTTAATTCATTTTGGGTGAGATCAGGGTACTTCTTCAGTAATGATTCATAAAAACCAGCGTGAACTTCCTGAAAACGTACTGAAAATTCTTTCAATAATTTATCGTCTGAACTGTTTCTTATTTCTTTACTAATCCTG
>Ga0172375_10007040_pt1 | contig 15537 bp, 12 predicted proteins | sample LakKiv1m_FD_114537 | JGI IMG/M metagenome (GOLD analysis project Ga0172375, IMG submission 114537) | Freshwater microbial communities from Kabuno Bay, South-Kivu, Congo - kab_092012_11.1m | ecosystem: Environmental > Aquatic > Freshwater > Lake | place: Democratic Republic of the Congo... | reverse complement strand
GATTAGCATGCATCTTTAATAATTTAGTAACACGTTCCCTGACTCTTTTTGTAGAGTTATATATATAGGTACCTGCTTTTAATGTCCCTGAATAAACTCTTGTGTAATTAATTCTACCGACAAATGGATCACTGGCAATCTTAAAACATAACGCACAAAAAGGAGCGTCATCAGTAGCAACAATCTCTTCAAAATCTCCGCTATCAGGTTTAGCGCCTTTTATAGGAGGAAGATCTGTCGGAGCTGGCAGGTAATCACAAACCGCGTCCAGTAAAAACTGAATTCCTTTATTCTTAAAAGATGAACCGCAAGTTACAGGGACAAATTTAGAAGCAATAACTGATCTTCTTATAGCTTCCTTTAATTCCTGGTCTGTAGGCTGCTTACCGGCTAAATATTGTTCCAAAAGTTTATCGTCGGCTTCAGCAACTTTTTCAACTAATTCAGCGCGGTATTTATCAAAATCCGCTTTTAACTCTTCAGGAATATCTCTTACATCAAATTCTTTCCCGATATCAGCTTTATAAACAGCGAGTTTTCTATTAACCAAATCTACTAACCCGGTAAATTTCTCTTCATTACCATAAGGTAACTGAATTGCTGCAGCATTAGCGCCAAGTTTTTCACGAATTTGCTTCAACACCTCGTAAAAATTAGCACCTGTTCTATCCATCTTGTTAACAAAACAAATCCTCGGAACACCGTATCTATCAGCCTGTCGCCAGACTGTTTCTGATTGAGGCTGAACAGCCCCTACGCTGCAGAAAACAACCACTGCACCATCTAATACTTTTAATGAACGCTCGACTTCAATAGTAAAATCAACGTGGCCTGGTGTATCAATAATATTAATATTAATATCTCTCCAGTGGCAGGTTGTAGCAGCAGAAGTAATTGTAATGCCTCTTTCCTGCTCCTGAACCATCCAGTCCATGGTAGCTGCGCCATCATGAACTTCACCGATTTTATAAGTCCTACCAGTATAGAAAAGTATACGCTCACTGGTGGTTGTCTTACCAGCGTCGATATGAGCTATAATACCGATGTTTCTTAATTTTTCTAAAGGAATTTGTCTAGCCATTTTTAATTTTTTATCCTCTTCATTATCCCGCTATTTTAACGGGAAAACTATAATTTATTTTCAATTGCTATCCCGCTCATATTCAGTCGAAAAATTATTCTAATTTTTCTCCTATTCGCGGGATTGCTCGCAAATAAGCCTTAAGGCTTATTTGCTCACTACCATCTAAAATGAGCATAAGCCTTGTTAGACTCTGCCATTTTGTGAGTATCATCGCGTTTCTTGATTGCCGAACCTTCACCTCTATATGCAGCCATAATCTCTTCGGCAAGTTTCTGTTCCATTGTCTTACCTTTTTTAGTCTTTGCATAATCTCTGATCCAACGAAGCGCAATAGAAGTCCCGCGCTCCTGCCTAACTTCAATAGGAACTTGATAAGTTGCACCACCAACACGACGAGGTTTAACCTCAAGTCGCGGCCTGGCATTATCTATGGCTTTGTAAAAAATCTTCAAAGCATCCGGTTCGTTAAGCTGCTTTTTGACAATCTCAAATGCGCCGTAAACAATCCTCTCGGCTACAGCTTTTTTACCTTCAAGCATAACCATATTCATGAATTTTCCGACTATCTTTGAATTAAATTTTGGATCTGCTAATATTTCTTTTTCCTGCGCTTTTCTTCTTCTCATTTTTTAATATTTACTCCTATTAATTTACTTGCCGCCCTCTTTGGGTGCCTTTGCACCATATTTAGAACGGGATTTTCTACGGGCAGTTACTCCTGATGCATCAAGAGTTCCTCTTACTGTGTGATATCTTACACCAGGCAAGTCCTTTACACGCCCACCCCTTACCAATACAATAGAGTGTTCCTGTAAATTGTGGCCTTCCCCGGGAATATATGATGTAACTTCAATACCGGTTGTCAACCTTACCCTAGCAATTTTTCTCAAAGCTGAGTTAGGTTTCTTAGGTGTCATAGTACGCACCTGTAAACACACGCCTCTTCTCTGCGGACATGCTTTTAATGCCGGTGATTTATTCTTTTTTCTTTTTGAAATACGACCTTGCCTGATCAGCTGTGAAATTGTTGGCATAGATTATTCCTTCTTGCTTTCTTTTTCTTCAAGTTTAGGTTCTTCAACTTTAGGAACCTCAACGAGTTTATTAATTTCTATTGAACGGTGGGTCCTGAAACCTGTCCCTGCAGGTATCAAATGCCCAACAATAACGTTTTCTTTTAACCCGAAAAGCTCATCTGTTTTTCCGCTAGCTGCAGCTTCACTTAATACTCTGGTTGTTTCCTGGAAACTTGCCGCAGAAATAAAGCTCTCGGTAGTCAAGGATGCTTTGGTAATACCTAACAACAGAGGTGTAGCAACTGCCGGCTTTCCGCCCTTCTTAGCAATTCTGTCATTTTCCTTTTGGAAAGTCCATTTATCAATCTGCTCAGCTGCCAAAAATTCAGTATCCCCTGAATCTTCGATTCTTACCTTCTTAAGCATCTGTCTGATAATAACCTCAATATGTTTATCGTTAATACGCACACCCTGTAAACGATAAACTTCTTGCACTTCGTTTACCAGATATTCTTGTAAAACTTTATCGCCACAGACTCTTAAAATATCTTGCAGAACAACTGGTCCGTCGGTTAACTGCTGACCGGCATCAACTTTATCGCCCTTGTAAACATTAGGATGTTTTCCGTGAGGAATAACATATTCCTTCTGCATACCAGTGGGTGATTTAATAACTATGACGCGCTGCCCCTTTTTCGACTCGCCAAACTCTACAAAACCATCTATTTCGCTGATAACTGCCGGATCCTTAGGGCGCCTTGCTTCAAATAATTCAGCAACCCTAGGTAAACCTCCGGTGATATCTCTTGTTTTTGCAACCAATCGAGGAATCTTAGCAACCAAATCTCCAGCTTCGACTTTCTCGCCGTCTTTAACCATGATGTGGGCGCCGATCGGAATCGGATAAATACCCATAACTTCTTCTTTTTCATTCATGGTAATAATTTGAGGATGATATTCCTGCTTATGCTCGACAACTACGCGCTCAATAAGCTTAGTAACAGGGTTTAACTCTTCTCTAACAGTAATGCCTTCTTTAAGATCCTCAAATTTTGCCTTACCGCCAACTTCAGCTAAGATAGGCATAGTGTATGGATCCCAACGGACAAAAGCTACACCCTTAACAACTTCCTCACCATCAGCAATAGTGATAAACGCGCCCTGAGGCAAAGCGTAACGCTCAAGTTCTCTGCCTTGCTTATCGTTAATACTAATAGCGCCATTTCTATTTAAAACTATAAACTCTTTATTTTTTGGAGTAATCCTCAAACCATGATATTTAACATCACCTTTGTTTTTGGATTTAATGAAGGACTGTTCAACTGTCCTGGATGCAGTACCGCCGATATGGAAAGTTCTCATGGTCAACTGTGTACCAGGCTCTCCAATACTCTGTGCTGCGATAACACCGACTGCTTCACCCATTTCAACCATCTTGCCGCTTGCCAAATTTCTTCCATAACACCTCGAACAGCAGCCTCTTCCGGTTTCACAGGTCAAAACACTTCTGATGCGGATTTTTTCAATACCCAATTTTTCAATTTTATCGGCATTTTCTTCGGTAATAATTGTACCTTGTGCAACTACAACCTCATCGGTAATAATATCAACGATATTATCCAGCGCGACTCTTCCGACAATACGGTCTTTGAGGCTAACCACAACCTCATCGCCTTCAACAATCGCCGCAACAGTAATACCGTTTAATGTACCGCAATCTTCATCGGTAACAATTACTTCCTGCGCCACATCAACTAACCTTCTAGTTAAGTAACCAGCGTCAGCTGTCTTAAGTGCTGTATCAGCCAAACCTTTACGGGCACCGTGGGTGGAAATAAAGTATTCCAAAACTGTTAAACCTTCTCTAAAGTTTGCAGTAATCGGGTTCTCGATAATTTCACCGGATGGCTTAGCCATCAAACCTCTCATACCTGCCAACTGCCTAACCTGAAGGCGTGAACCTCTTGCGCCCGAATCTGCCATCAAGAAAATCGGATTGAAAGGCTCCATATGTTTAAACAAAAGATCGGAAATTTTATCAGTTGTATGTGTCCAGATAGCAATAACCTTGTTAGATCTTTCGCTATCAGTAATGATACCGCGGCGATATTGCTCTTCAACTTTAGCAACTTCAGCCCTGGCTTCTTTAAGCACATCTACTTTTTCACCCGGAATAGTCATATCATCTACACCGATGGAAATACCACCATAAGTAGCAAACTTAAAGCCTAAACGTTTAACGTCATCAAGCAACTGCACGGTACGCTGATGCCCGAATCTTTTATAACATTCAGCAACCACATTACCAACATTCTTCTTGTTTAACTCTTTATTTACATAACCAAAACCTTCAGGTAATTCCTGATTGAATATAACCCTTCCAACAGTTGTGGTTACAATTTGCTTGCCTTCAATTACTTTCTTTTCATCCAAATCACAAATGTTATCTACTCTTAACTTAATTTTAGCGTGAAGAGAAACAGCGTTATCATCAAAAGCAACCAACACTTCATCGGCATTAGCAAAAATTTTATTTTCGCCTAAAGAACCTGGTTTTTCTTTTGAAATATAAGCAGTACCTAAAATAATATCCTGAGTCGGAGTTAAGATGGGGCGGCCATCAGCAGGTGAAAATACGTTGTTGATAGAAAGCATCAGTACCTTAGTTTCAATCTGGGATTCCAATGACAGAGGAACATGTACTGCCATCTGATCACCGTCAAAGTCAGCGTTAAAAGCTGTACAGACCAAAGGATGGATCTTGATAGATTTACCTTCAATCAATACCGGCTGAAAAGCCTGAATACCTAAACGGTGCAAAGTTGGAGCACGGTTTAAAAGTACCGGATGATCCTTGATAACTTCGTCTAAAATATCCCATACTTCAATCTTGCCACGCTCTACCATTCTACGCGCACCACGGATTGTATGGACAAAACCTCTCTCTTTTAATTTTTTGATGATAAACGGCTCAAATAATTCCAAAGCCATCTGTTTAGGCAACCCGCATTCGTGAAGCTTTAATTCAGGCCCGACAACGATAACCGAACGGCCAGAATAATCAACACGCTTACCTAACAAATTCTGTCTGAAACGGCCCTGTTTTCCTTTTAACATATCGGAAAGTGATTTTAAAGGCCTGTTGTTTGCGCCCATAACAGCTCTGCCATGGCGGCCGTTATCCAAAAGCGCATCTACTGCTTCCTGAAGCATACGCTTTTCGTTGCGAATGATTATCTCAGGAGCATTTAATTCCATTAATTTCTTTAAACGGTTATTACGGTTGATAACCCTACGGTAAAGATCGTTTAAATCTGAGGTCGCAAAACGTCCGCCATCAAGCGGAACTAAGGGCCTTAAATCCGGAGGAATAACCGGTAAAATCTCTAAAATCATCCACTCAGCCTTATTGCCAGATTTTTTGAAATCTTCAATAACTTTAAGTGTTTTTAAAGTTTTGCGGTTATTTAAAATATCTTTTGATTTTTCAAGGTCCTTGCGTAATTTTTTGCAATATTGATCAATATCCAGGTCTTTCAAAACGTCGCGAACAGCTTCAGCGCCAATTTTAGCTTTAAAGTTAGCACCATATTTATTTAAGGCTTCCTGATATTTATCCTCAGTTAAAAGCTCGTTTTTCTTTAACGGAGTTGTACCCGGATCAATAACAACATATTCTTCATAATAAATAACTTTCTCCAGGTCTCTTAAACCAATATCCATAAGCGCAGATAAACGGCTAGGTACTGCCTTGAAGAACCAGATATGCGTAACAGGAGTAGCCAGGTCAATATGACCCATGCGTGAACGCCTGACTTTAGCTTCATCAACAGTCACACCGCAGCGATCGCAGGTAATACCTCTAAACTTTTTACCTTTATATTTACCGCAGTTACATTCATCATCACGGACTGGGCCAAAAATCTTTTCGCAGAAAAGGCCGTCTTTTTCCGGTTTTAACGTACGGTAGTTTATGGTTTCAGCTTTTTTAACTTCTCCTTTTGACCAGGATTTAATTATCTGGGGAGAAGCAATTTTAATTGAAATTGAATCAAAAGAGTTAATCTCATCCATCTTTATTTGCTCTTTTCTGTTCGGATATCAAGGCCTAGACCCTGAAGCTCCTTAATTAAAACATTAAATGATTCAGGCACGCCGTGGGTCAAGCGCTGCTCGCCCTTAACAATTGCCTGATATATTCTATTCCTACCTTCAACGTCATCACTCTTAACAGTAAGCATTTCCTGCAGAGTAAATGCCGCACCATATGCTTCCAATGCCCAAACTTCCATTTCTCCCAATCTTTGTCCACCAAACTGAGCCTTACCGCCTAATGGCTGCTGGGTAACCAAAGAATACGGACCAATTGAACGGGCGTGAATCTTCTCATCAACCAAATGGATGAGTTTCATTATATAAATATATCCAACTGTAACTTTTTGATCGAATTGATCGCCGTTGTGGCCATCACGAAGATAAATCTTACCATCTTCAGGCAACCCGGCTTTTTTAAGCATTTCTTTAATTTCAGATTCCTGTGCACCGTCAAATACAGGAGTATCAACGGAAATTCCCAAAGTTTTTGCAGCCCAACCTAAATGGGTTTCCAAAATCTGCCCAACGTTCATACGGGAAGGAACGCCTAATGGGTTTAAAACTACATCCACTGGAGTGCCATCCGGCATAAAAGGCATATCCGCTTCCGGCAAAATTCTTGCCACAACACCCTTATTACCATGGCGGCCAGCTAACTTATCGCCTTCCTGAAGCTTTCTTTTGGTAGCAATATAAACTACTACTCTTTTTAAAACTCCCGGAGGAAGCTCATCGCCTCGTCTTACTTTTTCAACTTCCTGTTCCTGCTCGATAAGCAATTCCTGAATCTGCTCATCAAATGAAGCAGCTAAAATCTTAGCCTCTTCATTATCGCTGAAATCAAATTTCTCAAGCTTCTTTTTATCAATACCTAGTATGCTTGAAAGCCTGGTAATTTTTTCTTTTTCAACGAATTCTATCTCTTGTTTATAATAAGCTTTTAATTCTCTTACCTTGGCTAATTCTTTTGATTTTTCTTCTTTGGATTTTCTGCCCCTATCCTTGCGTGAAAAAACATGCACGTCTACAACCACACCTTCTACACCAGGGGGAACAATCAAGGAAGTATCACGGACATCAGAAGCCTTTTCACCGAATATCGCACGTAAAAGCCTTTCTTCCGGAGGAAGCTCTGATTCAGTCTTAGGAGTAACCTTACCAACCAAGATATCACCGGGGGTAACTTCAGCACCGATACGTGTAATACCTGTTTCATCAAGATTTCTCAAAGACTCTTCGTTAACATTAGGAATATCGCGTGTAATTTCTTCGTTTCCTAAGCGGGTCTCCGTAGCTTCAATCTCAAATTCTTCTATGTGAACAGATGTTAATACATCTTCTTTTACAATCTTTTCACTGATTAAAATAGCGTCTTCGAAGTTATAACCTCTCCAAGGCATAAAAGCGCAGAGGATATTCTTTCCAAGTGCTAATTCACCATTTTTAGTAGCAGTACCGTCAGCAATTGCTTCGCCTTTTTCAACGCTCTGGCCAACTTTTACCAAAGGCCTCTGATTCAAGCAAGTATCTGCATTGGTACGCATAAATTTCTTTAACTGATATGTAGTTTTACCTATAGTAATAGCGGAAGCATCGACACTGACTACTTTACCTGATTCTTTAGCAATAACAACTGCACCAGAATCGCGAGCAACTTTCTCTTCCATTGCAGTCCCGACAACCGGAGCTTCAGTAATCATCAGAGGTACCCCCTGACGTTGCATGTTTGAACCCATAAGAGCTCTGTTTGCGTCGTCATGCTCTAAGAAAGGTATCATAGACGCAGCAACAGAAACCAACTGTTTAGGAGAAACGTCCATATACTGAACCTGTTTCGGCGGAACTTTAGGGAAGTCGCCTTTAAAACGGCAGTAAACTTCTTTTTCCAAGAAGTTACCATCTGCATCAATTGAAGCATTTGCCTGGGCGATCATTTTGTCTTCTTCTAGATCACCAGTCAAATAATCGAGTTTTTTGGTTACACGGCCATTTTCAACTTTTCTGTAAGGAGTTTCGATTAAGCCCAATGGATTAACACGGGCAAAGTTACTTAAGGAGGAAATCAGACCAATATTCGGACCTTCTGGAGTCTCAATAGGACAAACTCTTCCGTAATGTGAAGGATGAATATCTCTTACTTCGAAACCAGCTCTTTCTCTGGATAAACCACCTGGGCCTAAAGCAGAAAGCCTTCTTTTGTGAGTCATTTCAGCCAAAGGATTAACTTGATCCATAAACTGAGATAACTGGCTGCGGCCAAAGAAATCACGAATCTGGTTGGAAAGCAATTTTGAATTTACTAAATAATGGACACTTAAATTACCTAAATCGCCCAAAATACCCAATCTTTCCCTGATGGATCTTTCAACCCTGGCTAAACCAATCCTAATCTGATTCTGGATCAACTCACCAACGGTTTTTACACGGCGATTTCCCAAGTGATCGATATCATCGATTTTGCCAACACCTTCTTTTAATTGAATCAAATATTCAATTACCTTTATAATAGTGGCAGAATCAAGGATTCTTTTATCAAGGGAAACATCTAAGTTTAACTTTCTATTTAATACAAAACGGCCTGCTCTTTCTAAATCGTATCTCGCAGGATCAAAAAATAATCTATAGAAAAGCATTTCTGCCGCTTCTTTGGTCACTGGTTCAGTCGGACGCATTTTGCGGTAAAAATCCAGCAATGCTTCTTCTTTATTTTTAGTATAATCTTTCTTTAAAGTATTGGTGATCTCGGGATAAGTTTTCCCAAAAGCAGCTAAAATTTCTTGATCGGTCGAAAAACCAAGGATTCTTAGAATCTGAGTTGCGGGGAAATTTTTGCGTCTGTCAATATAAGCTAAAATGGTATCTGTTAAATCATATTTAAATTCAAGCCATGCGCCACGGTAAGGAATAACGCGGCCGTAATAAATCTTCTTTCCGGTTGGATGGCCTTCTTCTTCAAAAGAAACACCCGGAGAACGCTGCAACTGGCTTACAACAACCCTCTCGTCACCATTGATAATGAATGTTCCTGTTTCGGTCATCAAAGGAAGTTCACCGAAATAAGCATCCTGTTCTTTGGTCTCAGAAGGTGTGGTAATTCTGAATTTAACCTTTAAAGGAGCAGCATAAGTAACACTCCTTTTCTTAGACTCAATCATATCATACTTCGGTTTTCCTAAGTTATAGCCGACATATTCGATCTTTACTGAACGGTCAGCATTTTCAATAGGAAAAATCTCCGCAAACACTTCTTCCAGACCCTGCATTTTACGTGCAGAAATCCCAGTGTCCGCCTGGAGAAATTCACGATAAGATTCTAACTGTAAATCTAAGAGATTAGGTATATCGTAGATTTCTTTTAGTTTAGCAAAAGTTTTACGCTTACTCATCATTCGTCGCTTTCAATCTTGTAGCACAAAAATTAAATTTTTGTGCACCTTGTTAATTACAACAATCTGTGTTTATTTCAACTCAACTGTTGCACCGGCAGCCTCAAGCTTCTTTTTGATATCTTCAGCTTCTTCTTTTGTGGCGCCTTCTTTAAGCGGCTTAGGAGCAGCATCAACCAAATCCTTAGCTTCTTTTAAGCCTAAGTTGGTGATGGTTCTGACTTCCTTGATTACAGCGATTTTATTTGCACCAGCGCTAGCTAATACTACGGTGAATGTTGACTTTTCTTCAGCAGCAGGGGCAGCAGCACCAGCAGCACCGGCAGCAGGAGCAGCCATCATCGGCATGTTAGCTGAAACGCCAAATTTCTCTTCCAATGCCTTAACTAAGTCAGAGAGCTCTAACACGGTCATAGTCTCAATTGACTGAATTAATTCATCTAATTTTGCAGTAGCCATTTTTGTTTCCTCCTTTTGAACTTTTTTAGATTGATCCTTAACATCTTCGATGTTAAGGATAAGTTCGGACTTATAAGTTATGTCGCTTTCGCTCCATAACTTATGTCCTCACTTAACTCGTTTTTTTCTGTTTAATTTGATCTAAGCAATATACAAATTTCTTAAGTGTCTGATTTAAGACGATAACAAACCCGGAAATAGGAGCATTCAAGGTCACTACTACCTTGGCTCTTAAGGCTTCCTTGGACGGAAGTTTTGCTAATGTCTCGATATCTTTTTTCTCAAGAACTCTATCCTTTAAATATCCACCTTCTAGTTTTAAATTTTCATGAGCTTTAGCAAAGTCCCATAAAAGTTTTGATGTTCCTACTGGCTCATCTTTTACAAAGATAAACCCGCTAGGGCCTTCAACTCTCGTAATTAGTGTTTCAAGGCCTGCACTCTTTAACGCGCGGCGGGCTACACTGTTCTTTGCAACAAACAAGCTTGCATCAGAACCTTTTAACCCCTGCCTTAAGGAAGATACATCCGGGCTTGATAAACCGGAGTATTTGATAATAAAAAAAGCACCAGATTCTTTGATTTTACTTTTTATGCGATTTTCAGATATCTCTTTAACTACTAAACCGATTTTTTTCATTGCAAGACCTTTTTCTTTATTTTTAATTAAATCTCTAATCTCACGCCGGGATTCATCGTCGCTGCGATAGACAATGATTTTACAAATTTACCTTTTACAGAAGCAGGCTTAGCTTCATTTAAAGCATCAATTACGCATGTTGCATTTTCTAAAATTTGGCTCTCGTCGAAAGAAATCTTCCCAACGCTTAAATGCATTCCACCCTGTTTATCGACGCGGAACTCAACCTTACCTTTTCTTACGTCTTCAATAGCCTTAACAATATCATTGGTAACAGTTCCGGTTTTAGGGCTAGGCATAAGTCCACGCGGACCTAAAACTTTACCCAATTTACTTAAATCTTTCATCATTTCCGGAGTTGCAATTGCACAATCAAAATCTAAAAACCCTGCAGCAACCTTATCAATTAATTCCAATCCCCCGACATATTCAGCATTCGCATTTTTGGCTAATTTTTCATGCTCACCTTTACAGAATACAGCAACACGTACTTTTTTACCTGTACCATGAGGTAAAATTACTGTACCACGTACCATCTGGTCGGATTTTTTAGAATCAACGGCTAAATTAAAATGTAAATCAATAGAAGCGTCAAATTTCGGCTTTGACATTTTCTTTAACAAAGAAACAGCTTCTTTTAAGGAATATACTTTATCTTCGGTAACTACTTTGCTTGATTCTTTATATCTTTTGCTTATAGTTTTCATGAATTAACCCTCTATGGCAATGCCCATGCTTCTGGCAGTACCTTCAATTACTTTAACAGCTTCCTTCATATCTGAAGTGTTAAGATCCGCAAGTTTTAGCTTTGCGATTTCTTCGACTTGTTTTTTTGTTATCTTACCGATTGTCTCTTTGCCTGCCTGGCCTGAGGCTTTAGCCAAGTTAGCTGCTCGCTTGATCAAAACTGATGATGGCGGGCTCTTTATAATAAAGGTAAAGGTTTTATCTTCGTAAACGCTGATAACTGCCGGCAGGATTAAACCATCGCGTCCTTTGGTCTGATCATTAAACTGTTTACAAAACTGCATAATATTGACGCCGTGCTGGCCTAATGCAGGGCCAACCGGAGGAGCAGGATTAGCTGCGCCTGCTGGAACATGTAATTTGATTTGTGCTATAACTTTCTTTGCCATTTTATACCTTCTCTACTTGCCAGAATTCCAATTCGACCGGAGTAGCTCTGCCGAAAATTAAAACGCTGACTTTTAGTTTACCTTTTTCAGGATTAATTTCATCTACTGCGCCGTTAAAATTAACAAAAGGACCCTCGGTAACTCTAACCTGTTCGCCTTTTTCAAACATTACTTTAGGGCTAGGTTTAACTTGAGTTTCCTCTGTCCTCTTTAAAATATTGTCTACATCATTTTGTGGTAAAGGTGTTGGCCTGTTACCTTGGCCGATAAAACCGGTAACACCCGGAGTGGTCTTGACTAACATGTATGATAACTCGCTAAACTCCATTTCAACCAAAAGATATCCAGGAAAAAATTTTCTCTGAGAAATTTTTCTTTTTCCACCACGTACTTCAGAAATCTGTTCTGTAGGAATTACAACTTTTCCAATTGTTTCCTGTAAACCACTGGAAACAATCCTGCTTTCTAAAGCAGTTTTAACCTTATCCTCAGAACCTGTCTGAGTATGAACAACATACCAATTTTTCATTTAAACACCACGCTTAAAATTTTTGAAAGAGCTAAATCTACTACGCCAATAAAAACTGCCAATATAGCTGTTATTGTTATAACGACCAATGTTGCTGACATGATTTCTTGGCGAGTTGACCATGAGACCTTACTTAACTCTTGTCTTACTTCTGAAATAAAATTTCCGGTTTTTGCTAAAATATTCATCTATTCTTTCTAAGATCCTTATCCTCATCAGCAGGGGCGGAGGGACTTGAACCCCCAGGACGGGATTTGGAGTCTCGCCGTTTAGCCAATTAACGGACGCCCCTATAAAAATTAATTACTTAATCTCCTTATGCGGCGCATGCTTACGGCAGAACCTGCAATATTTCTTAAGTTCCAATTTATCCTGATGTTTCTTTTTGTTCTTTTTAGTTGTATAGTTCCTATTCTTGCAAACTGTACACTCTAATGTAATTATTTCGCGCATTTTATTTATTCCTAAAATCCCGTCAAACAATAAGCTGGAGACGGGAATTGAACCCGTGACCCCGTCCTTACCAAGGACGTGCTCTACCAACTGAGCTACTCCAGCAAAATGGAAGTCAGGCGGGTTACTACATGTCATTAAATTACAAACAATACTATCTATTCTACAAGACAAAAACTTTCCGCCGAACAAGAATTAAAATAAAATTCTTATTTTTTTATAGCCCTGAAGATATATATGGTTTCGACGACAGGCTATTGCGGAAATATCCCTATTTATATGGGAATTATGTAGAGTGTAAAATATACCTTAAAAAATAATTTTTGTCAACTTTTTTTTTAACTTTTTTTATATGTTTGCCAAAGTGGCAAAATCAGCGAGGGAAAGCCTCTCAGGGCGGATGGATTTACTTATATTAAATTTTTCAAAAAAAACATTTAATTTCTCTTCTTCTATGATTCCAGACAAGCTGTTTCGTAAAGTCTTTCTTCTTTGGTTAAAAGAAGCTCGGATTATTTTAAATAACCTCTCCTCATCGTTTACATTAACTTTTGGGATATTTCTAATCTTAAGATGCAGCAGGCAGGAATCAACTTTTGGCACCGGATTAAAACAACCGTTAGGAATTATAAACATAATCTCCGGCTCAGTAAAATACTGCAAGAAACAACTTAATGATCCATATATTTTTGAGCCCGGGACAGCTACAACCCTTAATGCAAATTCTTTTTGCACTGTCAGATATATATCTTCTATACCAGACTTAAATCCTATAAGCTTTTCAATGATCGGTGTTGTTATATAATAAGGTATGTTTCCGATTACTTTTATTTTCTTATTGATTTTAACAAAAAATTCTTCAAAGTCAAACTTTAAAATATCGGCATTAATTACTTCGAAGTTAGCGGATTTAATCGAGTCCTTCAATAAACTGTAAAGATTCTTGTCAACTTCAACTGCAAAAACTCTGTCTGCTTTCTCAACCAAAAACCTTGTAATCTCCCCTCTTCCCGGACCGATCTCAAGAACAATATCATCATTATTTACACCAGAAGATTCTACAATTTTTTTCTGTAAGTTTTTATCTACCAAAAAATTCTGGCCTAAACTTCTCTTTGGTTTTGCGTACATTCGATGGCTACCTTAATTGCCTGAATCATTGATGATGGGTTGGCTAACCTGGGAAATTTGGCAATGTCAAAAGCTGTTCCATGCAAAGGAGATGTCCTGACAAAAGGCAAGCCCAAAGTAATATTTACCCCTTTATCGCTACCGGTTAACTTTAAAGCTATCAATGCCTGATCGTGGTACATCGCAACAGCGCAATCATATTCTTTGAGCATTAGTTTCGCAATTGCAATATCTGCAGAAATCGGGCCATAAACATTACCGAAAGATTTTACTGCCGGCTTGATAATCATATTCTCTTCTTTGCCTATTAAACCATTGTCAGAAGCATGGGGATTAAGCCCACAAACTACCAGTTTTGGTTTTTTCACCGCAAATAATTTTTTTAAAGCTGCTTTGGTCAAAAAAATGTTGTTCCGGATCATTTTCCTGTTTAATTTCAAGGCAACATCTTTTAAAGGAATATGGCGGGTTAAAAGGCTGAATCTTAATTTATCATTTAAAAGCATCATAACAGTATTCTGGCTATTTGTTTTTTGGGCAAAATATTCCGTCTGGCCGCTATATTTATAACCAGCTAAATTAATTGCTTCTTTAGAAACCGGAGCTGTTACAATACAATCAATAGTGCCATTATCAATCAATTCCAAAGATGTTTGCAAGTATTCCACTGAGGCTTTGCCGTACTCTGGGCAAACTTTACCAACTTTAAAATTTTTACGGGTGATATTATTCAGGTCGATAAAATTGACCTTTTCTTGGAGAAAACCCCCGAGGCCGGACTTGTTTAGTACCCAATTATCCCCGATAACATAAAATTGAGCTAAACTATAAACTTCTTGCAGTGCTTTTAAAATTACTGCACTACCGATTCCGGAAGGATCACCTAAAGTAATCCCGACTTTAATTTTGGATGATTTTAATGTAGGACTGTTTTTTAAGTTCATCTATCCACTTGGCAAGTTGTAACTGCATCTTTTTACTAAACAAAAACGAATATATTTTATCCTGGGCCTGGGCTAAAGCCTGATCCTGAGGAGCCACAATGTTGGTAAGCTTAAAAACATAATAACTGCTGTCAATAAGGATAGGTTCGGAAACTTCCCCTATTTTTAATTTTAAAACTACATCTTCCAAATCTTTTTTTAGCTGGCCTTCAACAACATCCATCTTATCCACAGTCAGAGAATTTTGCGCAGCCACTTCATTAATATCCTGGCCGCTCTTTAAACCTCTAGAAATAACATTGGCTTTGTTCTGGCTGTCTAATGATAAAGTATCAAATTGCCAGACTTGCATAGACTTAAACTCCTGAGGATTTTTTTGATAAAAATCAGTCACCTCTGTTGGGCTGATCACAATCTTGCTTCGCACCTTAGCTTCCACAATTAAATACATAAGCATCTGCTCCCTGATTCTGTTCTCTAAATCCGCCTGAGTCATGCCCTGCGCATCAAGGGACCTCTGAAACTCAATCTCACCAGGATAACGGGCTTTAATTTCATTGATTTTAGCTTTTACCCTGGCTTCATCGATCACGATCCCGCTTTTCTTAGCTTCCTGCAAAATAATACGATCTTCAATAAGCCTGTCTAAAAGTTCGCTTTTCAT
>Ga0172375_10007039_pt1 | contig 15538 bp, 15 predicted proteins | sample LakKiv1m_FD_114537 | JGI IMG/M metagenome (GOLD analysis project Ga0172375, IMG submission 114537) | Freshwater microbial communities from Kabuno Bay, South-Kivu, Congo - kab_092012_11.1m | ecosystem: Environmental > Aquatic > Freshwater > Lake | place: Democratic Republic of the Congo... | reverse complement strand
CAAGTCATTCACCCTAATCACCAGCAACAAGACCATCACCGAACCTGGTACTATTACCTACAAAGTAACTAACACTACGTCACCTACCCAAATATCTGATACCATGCAACCAAACGTTACACCAGGCGCTATACTAGAACTACATGCCGCTCGTGCTAACAACGGACTCTCCCAAGGCATTAACTCCCCACTAACCACTACCTGGACTGATACTAGTGGCAATGGCAATAACGGCACATTAACTAACTTTGGCACCCAAACACCATGGGGAGGCACGGGAACAACGAGTGATCCTTACAGGCTGGCTTTTGATGGGGTGGGTGATTATACCAAAATTTCGGCTTTTGCGCAGTCTAGCGGGCAATGGGCTATCGAAGTTTGGGTGCGATATAACGGCGGCAGTCTTTCTGGTGGTCGTATGCCTCTTGCGCATGGCGCATCAAATGTAGACGGTTGGTATCTCTATGATGGCAGCGCTTTCCGAATGCGGCTTAATTATAGTGGTGGCTTGCAAGACATCTACTTGGTCGGAGGTGTACCAATTGGAGAATGGTGTCATTTGGTATTCAATAACGACAATGCGAACTTGTTGGGTACTTGGTATAAGGACGGAATAGCACAAACACCGGTAACGATTACCTCGTCGATGACACCAGCAAGTGGTGCACGCTACTTCTATATAGGAGTCTATAATAGCCAGACTATCTATTGTTGGCCTGGTGATTTTGCGGTTGTTCGCTATTACCCGTTTGTTCTCACTGCTGCTCAGGTTCAACAAAATTATAACGCGGGTTCGACTTGGTAAAATAAGCGTTTAAGTCTATGGAACTAGTTTCGCGGCTGCAACTTTGACGGCTTCGCTCCATGACAGGAAGGCGTGTGGGGTTTCGGCGATTTGATAAGCGGTTAATCCGTGCTGGACTGCCAGTGATAACTCGTGAATAATTTCGGCGGCATGCGGCGCGACGACGGTTCCACCCAAAATTACACCTTTTTTATCCGTAACGATTTTAACGAATCCGTCGCGAAAGTCGCTGGTGTTGCTGCGGGCGATTATGCTCAGCGGCGCAATTGCCTTGTTTATGGCCAGGTCGCGCTTGATGCAATCGTATTCGGACAAACCTACCGTAGCGATACCTGGATAGGTGAATATTACCTCAGTTATTTTGCTGTAATCAGGCGAAATTTTGGTCTTTTCAAACATATTATTAGCGGCTATCTGGCTCTCTATTAAGGCCGTGTGGGTATGGCTGTTTCGTCCCAGGACTTCACCGGCGGCGTAAATGTGTTTAACGCTGGTTTGCAGCAGATTATTAACCTTAATTCCAGCGGCCGTGTATTTGACGCCGGCATTATCCAGGCCTAAATCTACCTGGGGCTCACGGCCAAGTGCGACCAGGACTTCGTCGACACGGATTGATTTCTCGGTGCCAGCCTGTGAAACGATTACACGTTTGATCAGACCGTCTTTTTCAACCGACAAGACTTTTGAATGCGCCATGATAGTGATACCTTTTTGTTCGCGCAAAACTCGTCCCATTAGGTCGCTGACTTCGCTGTCGTGATTTGGTAGTATGTGTGACGATTGTTCGACGACATAGACTTTGGTGCCGAAAATTGCCATCAGTTGGGCGATTTCGATCGCGGTTTCGCCACCGCCGATTACCAGCAAGCTTTTTGGTGGTCGAATAGCCTCTAAAATGGTTCTAGGCGTCAAATACTTGACGGTGTTTAATCCAGGAATTTTTGGAATTTCCCATTTTGCACCCGACGCGATTAGAAAGTAGCTGGCGGACAAGTGTCTGCGACTGACGGTAATTTCGTTTGGTGTCAAAAAATGGGCGAGACCGGCATAAGTGTCAATCCCCTGACTTTCGTAGTATTTTCGATTGCCACCGGCGCCGGTTCGCTTGACGGCCAAATCTTTCCAAGCGCGAATTGAAGGGTAGTTATAGCCCAAAGTCGCCGAGCGCAAACCGAACCTGGCGCCATGCCGAGCTTCATCATACAAATTCGCGGCGTGCAGTAGGGATTTTAGGGGAATATCGCTCCAATTTGGCGATCCACCACCGAAAGTGTCCGATTCGATTATTGCCACCCGTTTGCCGTTTTTCGCGGCAATCGTCGCGGCTGCGCTGCCGCCGGCGCCACTACCGATTACGATAAGGTCATAGTCGAATTCATATTTTTTTGCCATGCGTGTCCCCTTCCCGGTTAAATTGTGATCCGATTTTGTTCATATAAATAGGCCGCCTCGGGATGATGAGTGTGAAGATGCTTGGTCGCGATAATGCGAATATCTTGGCTGGTTACTTCCGGATGGTCTTCTAGCCAAGCGACAACTGCGTCGCAAACGGCATGGGCGACGGCTTCGGCCTGGCCTTCGGGAGTGCGAACACTTAGGCAGGCTGCCACGATACTGGCATGAAGTTTCTGGCGTTGAAACTTTTCGGGTTGGCGTCTGTCGCCGCGTTTGATTACATCCACCGACAAAGTCATTTTACTTGACTCCCGCCGCATAACCTAAAATCTCACTGGCATAGACGAAAAAAGCCAACACGATTAGCCCAGCACCCGCGATGAATTGCAAAAAGTATTTGTTGGATTCTCGCCATTTTTGGACATCGCCCAGGCTGTGGCCACTGCCAATCAGTATCCAGACTACAATCAGGGAAAGCAGGGAAATGGCAGCGTACAGAAAAACACCCAATAACTGCCAGACTGGCGGTAATTGAACCAGGGCTAGGGCTGCGATTAACATCGGGGCCAGTATCAAAAGGATTTCACCCAATACGCTAACCAACCCCAGTCCAAATGCCTCGGCGCCAAGCTTGGTTGACTTTGTGCGTTTGCTCAGATAGTTTGTGATGTTATTTGGCACCCATAGTGTCGTGCCCTTGTTGCGCCGGTAGTAAAATAGCCAAATCGATATAGCGGCGCCAATCGCGAATCCACATGCGCCAGCCCAAACTAATTGAGGTGTACTTGTGCCAAAGAAATTAACTGCGAGTAGACAGGCAAATGACAGCAACAGCACCGTCATAATTCCTGCGCCAAATAGGAAGCTGGTTGTCAGTCGCATCAATCTGGCCTGAGATCGTTTTGCACCGATTGCGTGACCACCCAGTAACATCAATACACTAACGCTCAGTTGAAAACTGGCGTGTATAAGGGCGGCCAAGGCGATGATTGCGAGTAAACTTGGGATGTCCATTTTTTTATTTTTTACATAGTTCCTCATCTTAATTTATAGCATAACCACCACTATACAGTCAAAACATTTTCCGCGAAGCCTTTTCAGGGTCCAACCCTGAAAAGGGGTTAATTTGAAAATCAGTCAACATTATTGCATAAAGGTATTGCTTTTTTATGCCTTTTATGCTTAAATAGAGTTACAAGATAATAAAAAAACAAAAAAGGAAATAGCAAAATGGATACACAGTCTGGGATAGAGCTCGTAACCAAGAGTGATTTGCTGGAACTGGCTACGTGGGATAGGCAACGAACCAAAGAGCAACTATTAGGATTCATTGCACGCCGCGAAGCCGCAGTTGCCGATTTGGATGAAGACGTTGAATAAACCTGGCCGTTAGTTATAGGATTTTAGCCATCCAATGCCCAGATAATACCCCGACATATACGCCGGGATATTATTTTTGTCCAAGGTTACGAACTCACACTATGGACTGGCACAAGCAAAACGATTTGTTAAGTGATATTATATGGAACATGAGTCAAGAATTTGAAAACATCAAAACCGAGATACTGGATTTTCGCGAAAGCTCGGATGTAAAACACGAAATAGCCAAGCAAAAAGTCCAGCAAAGCACAGCCGAAGACAGAAAAGTATTGGTTGATTCCGAAGTAAAGACGATTTTCGAAGAGATTCGCGACAGCGGGCTGGTGACGCTCAAAGCCGAGAACAAGGGAGGGGCTGGACTTCTAAGGAAACTTTTCGGAAATAAAAAGGGAACACCGTCATATATACCGGCGCAGGTGATTGATAGTTATTACTATATCTCGCTTCGTTTTGACGAGGACAAAGACACTTTCAGCGAAGTCAGAATCGCGGCGATTGATGGTCGGCTGAATATTGCACACGGCTATAACAGGGTAGATTTTACCGTGATTCCAGGTGGCGGATTGGCGGACGCGATTATCGAAGGTTTAAAAAATCCCCTGCGTGTTATGGACGGGTTTTAGGATTGCCAAAGAAAATACCCCAGTTCTATGTGGGATATTTTCTTTGGTAGCAGCGACAAGGATATCGGCCTTTAGCCTCCTCCGTTTGCTTACAAAAATATGTCCGCCGGACGGCGAAACACATTTTTGTTTCGCTGCTCTACACGACCTTGTGACTATTTTTACTGCGCAAAAAGTCCCAAGTTTAATCTGGATACGATTAATCAAAAATAAAACCCCATCATGCGATGGGGTGTTATTTTTGGTAGCAGCGACAAGGATTGAACTTGTGACCTCAGGCTTATGAGTCCTGCGCTCTAACCAACTGAGCTACGCTGCCGCGTCGAAGCACGCTGACAAGGTCTCGTTTTGCCCTAAAGGGCAAAAGCTTCGACTCATCGCGGCTTCTCCTCTCAATAAAACAAACAGCCTTCGGCTTTTTGTTTTATTGGAAAATGCAACTACGTTTGTTGCAAGGATGATTGTAGCAAGAAATAGCTGGTTTTTCCAGGGGGACGCGAGAATGAGTATTTCTATTCGCCGAGAGCGGTTTTTAGTGTTTTTGTATACGCAGTGGCTTGTTTAGTAAAGGCATCATTGGCTGTTTTAATAGCGTTGTTACGAGTTGTTTCTAATTGTTTGATTTTATCTGAAATCTTTACGTTGGAAACCGCTGTTTTCAGATCTTGATGAGCGGTCTGAACGGCCTTTTTTACGGTTGGTAAATTTGCATTATTACAATCTGTGGTAGCGGCTGCGAAAGCTTTTTCAAAGGCAGCTTGGTAGGCAGCGGCGGTGTTGGTTAGTACTTTTTGCTGCTCTTCCAGAAGAGCTGTCAAGGCAGTACGATAATTAGATCTGGCCATGTCGACGGCGGATTCCCGAGCCATTTCGGCTGTTTCCATACCGGTTTTGTAGGTTTCGATAGCTTGTTTTTGGGCATTAGTCAAGCCAGCCGTTGACTCTAGTTGCGCAATTTTGTCTTGAAACTGTTTTTTGGCATTCGTCCTAACGGTTGCCAGTTTTACGTCGGCGGCGGTTTCACCGGACGTGATTTTTTTAAGCCGGTTAGAGTAATTGGTAGCCATGTTCGTAATGTGCGAGGTAATCCCATCGCGACCGGTGTCTCGAAGAGTAATTATATGCGAACAAGCGGCTGAACTGGTACTTGTGCTTGTTTTTGCCACTGCCAAGGCTGGCGAGACACTTAGTAATATCAACGCCGGGCTTATAGCGGTCGTGATTAGGATTCTATTTAAGATTGTTTTCATTGACGCTATCTCCTACGCTGTTGACATCATTACTGGCTTCATCGGCAAGACTACTGTTGTTCGTGTTTGCCGTTTTTGACTCATCAGTCGCATTAGTCGTCAGTACACTGGTTGTCAAACCGACTCTCGATGTGTCCGTTTGGGTTTTGGTCGTGGACGTGACGTTATTTTTACTGTTACTCACGGCCTCTTTTATTTGTTTGCCAAACACGAAATATACTATCGTTGCGGCCGCGATTATAACGACGACTACACCTATGATGATATATAATTTTTTGTTCGATTTTTTTGGTTTCTTAGGTGTAGTTTGTGGTTGTTCCGGTTGTTGAAATACCGGTGTGGGCATTTCCGGCGGAACCTGAGGTGATTCTATCGGCGGTTCAACCGAGTTGTTAGTGGTATTTGGTTCCATAAAATTATTGATACCGATTATGTTTTTTATTCATTGATAATTATCGCACCATTAACGTGAAGTGTAAATATTTGGGGTGATATAATAGATTCACACCACGTGATACACACTGGCAGTGTTTGCGAAGCGTCCCTCACGTAAGGTTTCATTTTTCTCAAATTGTCTTCGGGATTTCGGCTAAGAAACGGGCGGAAATAACGGGCAAAAACTATAATTAACGTTTCCTGGTTCGCTCTGCGGCGAAAATTTAGGAGATTTTAGTGATGGATGATGAAACTTACTTGAATGAGAGAATTAGAGTGGTGGCGACTTTTGGTGAAGGCTTGAATCTATGTCGACCGCTGAGGTTCAAGCGGCCTAATGGTCGTGAGTATGAAATCACCGAGATTGGACTGCGCCACCCCAGCATGAAGGGTGCTCGCATGCTACATATATTTGATGTGACCGACGGCTCGGCTGATTTTCGTTTAGAGTTTGACGCCGAACGTTTAACCTGGCACTTGACGCGCGAGGCCGATCATGTTGGGTAGTGACAAATATAATACTGAACCGTCGCTGATTATGCACGTCGATTTAAACTCGGCCTTCGCCAGTATCGAACAGCAATCCAGGCCGTTACTTAGGAGTAAACCGGTGGCAATCGTGAATCGGCGAACCAAAAATACTTCGATAGTAGCGGCCAGTTACGAGGCCAAGGACTTGGGAGTAAAAGTCGGCATGAGATTCGAAGAGGCTGCCAGACTAGCTCCTAATTTAATTGCGGTCGAAAGCGACCCGCCAAAATACCGATTCGTTTACAAAAAACTGCTAGATATCCTAAATTCGTACTCGCCAAATGTGGTCATGAAAAGTATCGACGAGGGCGTGATTGATTTTCACAATGTGCCTTTGGAAAAGTCGTTGGTCGAAATCGGTTACGAGATTAAAAAACGGCTCCGCGAAGAGGTCGGCTGTGCCATGCGTTGCAACGTCGGCATTGCGCCAAACCGGTTTTTGGCCAAAACGGCGGCGGGGCTAAACAAGCCTGACGGCTTGGACGTCATTAATGCGTCCAACCTATGTGAAGTCTATGCCGCCATGCAACTGACCGACTTAACGGGTATTGCCAAGCATTTGAAAAAACGCCTGAATGCAGTCGGTATATTTACGCCGCTTGAATTTCTAGACGCTGACAAGGCTACCTTGCAGAAGGTGGTTTTCAAAAGCATCGATGGACGCAAATGGTATGCACGTCTGCGTGGCTACGAAGTCGACGACAGGAAATTCGATGTCAAGACTGTCGGCCGTCAATATGTCTTGGAGAATCGTAACTTGACCCAAAAACAGATTTCAACTAGGTTGCATCACCTATGCGAGTCAGTCGGTTTCAGGCTACGCTCGCAAAACAAAGTTGCCCGGGGTGTTTATGTCTATGTGCGTACGCTTGACCATAAATATTGGCATGATTGTCGGATGTTGCCTATGCCATTTTACAGCGACAGGACGATTAACTTGATTGCTCAGCGGCTGTTTTTAAATGCGCCCGAGGCTGTCATGGAAATCGGCGTCAGGTGTTACGGCGTGTCCGATGATAATGACAAGCAATTAAGCCTTTTTAGTGATGAAACCGTCCGCGAGCAAAATTTGGTCGGTGCGATTGATGTGATAAACCGTCGTTTCGGTGATAGGACGGTGCACTCGGCCGACACGATGATGACAGGCCGGTTCATAAGGACTAAAATCCCGTTCGGCAGCACCAGATACTTATAAGTAGACCATCGCAGAAAAACCATCAGTCATTCCTTTTTTCGGGCCACTCTACGTGTGACCATTGGTCAGCACGTGGCGTTCGGCCTCGCTTCGCTCGCATCCCTGCAAAATGAATAACTGATGGTTTTTCCGGCAAGGTATTATAATGATTGTATGAACAAAACTATCATCATGTTTTTCGCAGTAGTTGGCGAATTGGCTGGTAATTTTGCGCCAATGCTGTGGGGCGATAGCGGCTTTTTTAGCATCTGGGGAATTTTGGGTGGAGTGGTCGGCGGCATATTAGGTATTTGGTTGGGTGTTGTCGTCTCGAAAAGGTATTTTTAAATGACCAATCAAAAATATGTTTTGGCAGTTAGTGGCGGAGTGGATTCGGTAGTGCTGCTGGATATGTTCGTAAAAAATCGTTTTCTTATTTCCCAATCCCTATTCCCCGACCCTCAAATAATCGTGGCGCATTTTGATCACGGGATTCGTGATGATTCGCATAAGGACGCTGAATTTGTCGAAAGTTTGGCAAAAAAATATGGGCTGACTTTCATATCAAAACGCGAAGAATTGGGTAAAAATGCCAGTGAGGAAAAAGCCCGCGATCAGCGCTATGCCTTCCTGCGGTCGGTCGCTAAAAAACATGATGCTGAATTGGTCACTGCCCATCACGCTGATGATGTAATCGAGTCGGTTGCTATTAACTTGTTGCGTGGTACTGGTTGGCGCGGTTTAGCGGTGCTCGATTCGGACGTCATCAGACCTCTGACCGAGATGAACAAGTCAGAGATCCTAGCATATGCTAAAAAACATAAATTAAAATGGCGCGAGGACTACACGAACGAAACCGATGATTATTTACGTAACCGCATGCGCCGCAAGTTGGCTAGTTTGGACAAGGACACCAAGAGGCAAATTTTGGCATTATGGGCGGCTCAAAAAGAATTGAAAGCTGAGATCGAAAAAGAGGCGGAAAAGTTGATTGGGCCCGGACCGAATTATAGCCGTTATTTCTTTACACACGTTGATGACAAGGCCGGATCGGAACTGTTGAGGCATATTACGACGTGGCATTTAACTAGGCCTCAAAGGATAAAGGCGCTGCACGCCATCAAAACATTTCTACCGGGTAAATCGTACATGGCCGGCATGAATGTGAAAATAAACTTCACCTCTCGTAATTTCACGGTTGAACTGATAAAATAAGTATAGAAGAAAGAACTGAAGAGCTGACCGCGAAAGGACGCAAGATTTTTTATGGCAATGAAACTACCAGGAATGAATAACAGGAAACCAAGCGACATTATCCGCTTGGGTCTGTTTTGGGCGATTGTGATTTTCGCCATTATTGCCGGCATTGCTTTTTTGACACCGCACGACAACCTGAAGGAAGTATCGATTTCGGAAGTCATCAAACAAGCTAACGCTGGAGATTTATCAAAACTAGAAATTCAAGGCAATGATGTGACGGTAACAAAAAAGGGTGACAAGAGCCCGACCGAAAAATCCGTCAAACAACCCGACAGCAGTATTCAACAACAAGGCCTAAAGGCGAACGCGCCGGTTGAGGTGAGTGTTGTACCTGCTTCGACGACCAGTAGCACGCTATGGAGTTTGGCAACCATTTTTGTGCCAGTAGTACTAATCGGAGCATTTTTCATATTGATGATGAGGCAGGCGCAAGGCCAGAATAACCAGGCGCTAGGTTTTGGCAAGTCGCGGGCGAAACTTTACGGTATAGACAAAGAACGGGCTGTATTTGATGATGTCGCCGGTAACGAGGTCGCCAAGCAAGATTTGCAAGAGGTTGTCGACTTTTTAAAGCATCCGAAGAAATACGAAGCGCTAGGCGCCAAGATTCCGCGAGGAGTATTGCTAGTCGGAAACCCAGGTACAGGCAAGACTTTGTTGGCCAGAGCGGTCGCCGGGGAAGCTAATGTGCCGTTTTTCTCGATTTCAGGATCTGAATTCGTCGAGATGTTCGTCGGCGTCGGTGCTAGTCGCGTTCGGGATTTATTCACAAAGGCGAAAAAGAATGCACCGGCTATTATATTCATCGACGAAATTGATGCAGTTGGACGCAGGCGCGGCAGCGGTATGGGCGGTGGTCACGATGAGCGTGAACAAACACTAAATCAGATTTTAGTTGAAATGGACGGCTTTGAAACCGGTTCGAACGTGATAGTACTGGCAGCAACTAACCGTGCCGACGTTTTGGATCCGGCTTTGTTGCGTCCGGGGCGATTTGACAGGCGTGTCGAGATTACTCTACCGGAACGCAAAGACCGTAAAGCAATCCTCAAAGTCCATTTTAAAAACAAACCGTCCGATCCGACGGTTGACATAGATTCATTGGCCGCTAAATCTGCCGGTATGTCGGGTGCTGATTTAGCGAATATCGCTAACGAAGCCGCTATTGTCGCGGCTGGGCGTAACGCCAAGAAAATCGCAAATGATGATTTGACCGAGGCATTTGAGAAAATAGCAATCGGCCCAGAGCACAAGGCCAAAGTTATGAGCGACAAAGAAAAAGAAATGACTTCTTATCACGAGGCCGGGCATGCCCTGGTCGGACACATTTTACCGGACAGTGATCCCGTCCACAAGGTGACGATAATCCCGCGCGGCGCAACTGGCGGCGTAACTTGGTTTTTGCCACCTGAGGATAAAATACACACCAACATAGTTGAATTCAAGGACATCTTGGCTCGAGCTCTTGGTGGTCGCGTGGCTGAGAAGTTAGTTTATGGCGAAGATCGCGTTACGACCGGCGCTGGGGCAGATCTTAGGCTAGCGAATAGTCTCGCCAGAGATATGGTAGTCGAGCAAGGTATGGGTACAAAACTTCGAGACCAGGTGTTCCATGAAGATGCCGGTGGTATCATGTTCGAGCGGATTACTCACGAAAGACCATATAGCGAAGATACTGCCAAAGAGATTGATACAGAGGTAGCCAGTCTGATAAAAGAAGCGGCGAAACGCGCTGAAATCGTAATTTCTCATAATCGTGCCAGCCTTGATAAACTATCCAAGGCACTGTTGGCCGAAGAAACTATCGAAGAAGAAAAAGTGGCGAAAATTTTAAAGGACGCAGTATTACCAAAGGAGGCTAAACTTTATTAGGCCTGTCGGGATTTAACAAAAATGGTAACATTCAAAAGTACGGTAGCCAGGGCTAATATGAAATTACCCATCAAGTGGGCGGCTACTTTACTGGCAGCATCAGCTTTGCTTTCCAGTGTCCTGGGGTTGCTGCGTGACCGTTTGCTAAACGGGTTATACTACAGCACCTACCCACAAGGTATCGACGCCTATACGGTCGCATTTTTGATACCGGATTTTATGTTTTATTTGTTAGTGTCCGGCACACTTAGCGTTTCGTTCATACCTGTATTTAACCAGCGCCTGGCCGATAACAACAAAAAGTCAGCCTGGGAACTTTCGACCAGCATGATGAATTTCATGGCGCTTGTTACTTTGGTGACCAGTGTCCTTATAATTATTTTTGCCGATCCCCTGGTCAGGTATGTGGTTGGTCCGGGTTTGGATGAGTCCAGTCGCGCCTTGGCAGTCAGCATGATGCGGGTTATCGCCATTAACCCATTCTTGTTCTCGATTGCTGCGGTCGTGACTAGTATGCAACAAGCCGTCGGACGATTTGTGTTTTTCTCGTTGGCGCCGGTAGTTTATAACATCGGCATCATTATCGGTACGGTATTTTTTACCAATGGCATCAATATATTCGGTTGGCAAGTGTTCGAAGGTGGCATTATGGGCGTAGCCCTGGGTGTTGCCCTGGGCTCGGTCGCGCAACTTATTATCAGCTGTGTCGGTCTTTGGGGTATGGGATTTGATTACAGATTCAAAATATTTTGGCGCAACAAAGGTTTTCGCAAAGTGTTAACACTGTTGCCACCCAGGTCTATTAACCAAGGCATTAACTATATCAATAATATCGTCGAGACTAATCTGGCATCACGAATGGCGGCTGGAACCATACGTGCTTATCAACAAGCATCCAACTTGTCGTATGTGCCGACCAGCCTGATTGGCGTGGCAATTGGAACGGCGGCTTTTCCAAAAATGACCGAGCGATTAGGTCAGGGCAGGCCGGACTTATTCCGCAAAGAACTTCAGGCGATATTGAGAGTGACGATTTGGCTGTCGTTGCCGGTTATGGTTATAACTTTTTTTGGTCGCGGTTACCTCATCAACTTTATCAAGAATGGTGGTGACGTTTTAATGTCGAGCATCTTGGGTATATTGGCGATTTCGATTTTGTTCAGCTCGGTTTATCAGATCGCCGCCCGTACTTTTTATGCGCAACAGGACACCAAGACGCCGCTTTATATATCATTCATCGCGATTGGTTTGAATATCGTTTTGGCGGTTTGGTTCACGATGGGGTTAAATATGGGAGTGTACGGCTTGGCATGGGCCGCGTCCTTGGTCTCTGTCGTTCAGGTTTTAATCCTCCTGGCCTTGATGGCAAAACATATTAAAAAATTATTCGACTATAATTTTGTTCATGCCCTTACCAGGATGATAGGCGTGACGGGTATTATGGCTATCATTTCTTATATACTGTTTGCGATGTTTCCTTTGCTTGCGACGGATCAAAGTTTCTTTTCCAGCTTTCCAAAGTTCTGTATCGTCGTGGCAATCAGTTTGGCGTCATATGTACTGCTAAGTTGGGTGTTTAAACTGGATGAAGCCAAGCCAATTTTTTCAAAAATCAGCAAGTTCTTGTTCGGTGGTGTCGGTAGAGTATGAATCCCGTTAGAGCCAACATGCAATATGTGTATGTGCTGATTAGTGTCAAGGATGGGAAGTTTTATACAGGCTGTACATCTGATTTACGGACACGTTTTAACCAACATCAAGACGGACAAGTTAGATCTACAAAAGGTCGCGGTCCTTTTGAGGTTGTTTATTACGAAGCTTGTACAAATAAATCAGATGCATATACCAGAGAAAAGTATTTAAAAACAGGAATGGGTAAACGTTATCTAAGAAACAGATTAAAGCGTGCCCTGGCTCTAACGGGATGATCCAAAGTAAAATTCGAAATTTTTGTATCATCGCTCATATAGATCATGGCAAGTCAACGCTAGCCGATCGTATGCTGGAAATTACTGGTACGGTGGAAAAGCGCGATATGAAGGCGCAGCTACTTGATAGCATGGACCTGGAAAGGGAAAAGGGTATCACGATTAAACTGGCACCGGTCAGGATGAAATACAAGGATTACGATCTGAATTTGATTGATACACCCGGTCATGTAGACTTTAGTTATGAGGTCAGTCGGTCGTTGCAAGCCTGTGAAGGGGCGGTGTTGGTGGTTGACGCCACTCAGGGAATCCAGGCGCAAACATTGGCGAACGTTTATTTGGCGTTAAACGAAAACCTGAAAATAATTCCGGTTATTAATAAGATTGATTTGCCCGCCGCCGACGTACAACACGTTTCGGCCGAGATAATAAATCTGTTGGGTTGTGATGAAGACGATATTTTAAAAATCAGCGCAAAAACTGGCAAAGATGTAGAAAGGGTATTGGATGCGGTAATTGACCGCATTGACCCGCCGAGTGGTGATGAAAATGCCAAAACCAGGGCTCTGATTTTTGACAGTTATTTCGATGAATATCGTGGTGTCGTACTGTATGTGCGTGTCGTCGATGGTCGAATAGAAAAAAGTGACCATATACAAATGATTGCAACATTGGCAAATGGAATTGCTATAGAGCTAGGCAGCCTTCAGCCTAATATGAAATCCGACACCGCACTTGCGACTGGCGAGATTGGCTATATCGTGACTAATTTGCGTACGACTCGTGAGGCAAGGGTGGGTGACACGGTTACGACTAAACGCTCTAATGCAACAAATCCGCTGCCAGGATACAAACTAGTCAAACCGTTCGTATACGCCGGTTTTTTCCCGGTTGAAAGCGGCGATTATCAAAACCTCAAAGACGCCATCGAAAAGCTAAGCATGAGTGACTCGGCCCTGCAATTCGAGCCTGAAAACTCGCCGGTACTGGGATTTGGCGTACGAATTGGTTTTCTGGGACTGCTGCACATGGATATTATTCGTGAAAGGTTGGAACGAGAGTATGGCCTGGATTTAATTGTTACGAATCCCTCGACTGATTACCAGGTCGTATTATCGAATGGCGAAGAGCTTGATATTAAAAGCGCCAGCGATCTGCCAGATATCAGTCGAGTGCGCGAAATCAAAGAACCTTGGATCAAAGGCGAAATCGTCTTGCCACAGAGTTATATTGGACCGGTCTTGCAGCTGGTGGTAAATAAACGAGGTCGACAAAATAACCTCAGTTACATTGACGAAAGGGCGGTAATTAGTTTTGAGGCACCCCTGGCGAATCTACTGACTGATTTTTATGACCAACTAAAGTCGGTCACCAGCGGATATGGCTCATTCAACTACGAACTGGATAATTATCGTCATGAGGATTTGGTCAGGGTTGATTTTTACGTTGCTGGGCATATGGTGGACGCATTGAGTGTTATGTGTCATCGGTCCGAAGCGCAGCGACTTGGGCGCGAAATCGTTGACAAACTAAAAGAAGTTATTCCGCGTCAAAATTTTCAAGTTGCCCTCCAGGCGGCGATTGGCGGTAAGTTTGTTGCGCGCGCCGATTTGTCGGCCTATCGCAAAGACGTAACAACCGGTCTTTATGGCGGTGACGTATCGCGCAAAAAGAAGGTGCTGGCCAAGCAAGCAAAGGGCAAAAAACGCATGAAACGATTTGGAAAGGTCGATATCCCTTCCGAGGCATTTACTGTAATGCTAAAAAGAGACTGATGCACGTATTATCATGCGTTTCCCCTAATTTTTACCGTTATGTTACGCCGTGACTAAATTAGGCAAAGTATCACATAAATTCTCTTACTGTAGCTTTTTATACAACGATTCTATAATCAAAGCCGTCACCTCATCGCGCGTGCCGGTACCATCCACCCCGATTAATAATCCACGATTTCTGTAATAGTCCAGGGCATGAACGGTATTAGTGTTGTACTCGTCTATTATTGTCCGCAGGGTTTCTGGAGTGTCATCAGGCCTGTTGCCGCGGTTGTTATATGTATCGTGTCTCAGGCGATTATATGCGTCGTCTTCGGAAATATTTAATAAAATGACGGATTTTAGAGGATGCCTTGTTTGTTCCAGCTTGTCGACGACGGCTTGTTCTTCGCCAGGTAGGCGCCCTATCGAACTTAGGATCAGTGGTTTCCCTGTCAGCTTTGGATCCTCCAAGTATGGCAGAACCATATCAATAAACTCCTTGGCCGGTGCTAATTTACCACGGTTATTTTCGTATCCTAGCCATCGTTGCCTAAGGATTTTGCCGCTGCTGACAACTTCGCCCCCAAATAAATCAGCCAAAACACTACACTGAGTGTCTTTGCCAGATAGTGGTAGTCCAAAAACATTTATTGATCCGGCTGCTAGCCAGTTTTTGATTTTTTCAATTTTCATTTCGTCAAACATTAACTCGAGTATAACCAAATGAACGGTTAAGGGCAATCTTGTTATCATAATGAACCCGGCCGGGCGTATTATGAAACTCCTTTGGCACTCGTTGACACAGAGTGCTAAAATACATTATAATATGGTCATGACAGAAAGGCAGCAACAGATTTTGTTTGCAATTATCGAGCAACACGCTGAAATTGCTGAACCTATTGGCAGCGTGATGCTGGCCAAGTTATTTGGCGTGTCCAGCGCTACGATTCGCAGCGAGATGGCGGCACTAGAGGATATGGGCCTGATAATGCAGCCCCATACGAGCGCTGGGCGCATCCCGACTGACAAGGGTTATCGATATTATGTTAATGCCCTTAATGACACACCAACCGAGGACAAGCTTTTGCCAGGATTCGATCGCAGTGCGAAAGCGATTGAAGCCAGGGT
>Ga0172375_10007038_pt1 | contig 15538 bp, 15 predicted proteins | sample LakKiv1m_FD_114537 | JGI IMG/M metagenome (GOLD analysis project Ga0172375, IMG submission 114537) | Freshwater microbial communities from Kabuno Bay, South-Kivu, Congo - kab_092012_11.1m | ecosystem: Environmental > Aquatic > Freshwater > Lake | place: Democratic Republic of the Congo... | reverse complement strand
TTATTTTACCATAAAAATAATAAAACGTCCTCTTTTAAGTTATTGACTTTGTTAATCTTAAAGTGTAAATTATTATTAATGGCTCACAAAAGAATCGTTACGCATAAAGAAAAAAGAATTGTCTTGAGCAATTTCCTTTCTCTCACCACCCTGCAAGGCATCAGTTACATCCTTCCTTTGGTCGTTATCCCTTATTTAATCCGTGTGATCGGAATGGAAAAATTTGGGCTGATTGCTTTTGCCCAAAGCCTGGTGCAATATTTTATGATTTTAACGGATTACGGTTTCAGTCTTTCCGCAACGAAAACAATCTCCCTGCTTGGCGAGCACAAGCAAAAAGTTAGCGCGGTATTTTCTTCGGTGATGACGGTAAAGCTCTTGTTTACCGCCCTCAGCCTGGCATTACTTGGCGTGATTATTTATTTCGTGCCCAAATTCAACAATGATTGGTTGATTTATATTTTAAGTTTCGGCGCGGTAATCGGCAGCAGTCTGTTTCCGGTATGGTTTTTCCAAGGAAAAGAAAAAATGATTTATATCACCGTGGTAAATGTTATCAGCGGTATCGCTTATGCGGTCTCCATTTTTGTCTTGGTAAAAAACCCCGCGGACTATCTCTTCGTCCCGCTGTTAAATTCATTATTTTCCATCGCCAGCGGTATATTGGGGCTTTATATTGCTTTCCGGAAATTCAAAATTAAATTTATCATCCATAAATATATTGCGATCAAAGAGGAATTAAAAACAGGCTGGGATATTTTTATTTCGATTCTTTCCGTGAATGCTTATACCACCAGCCGGATCTTCGCGGTAGGCCTTTTAACCAATAACGTAATTACCGGTTATTATTCGATTGCCGAGCGGATCGCCAATATCATTCAGACCTTCCCCATGGATTCATTTACCCGGTCGGTTTTCCCCAGGATTAGTAATGTTTTTGCCAAAAATAAACAGCGCGCCGTTGCTATCATGTATCGCATCCAGGACAACATCACCTTAGGATTTGTGGTAAGCTTGCCGATTGCCTATATCCTTGCCCCTTTAATTATTAAGATTACCTGCGCAGCGGTTTATCCGGAAGTGGTACTGGCTTTAAGATTACTGCTGGCAGCGGTATTCTTTGTCGGCGCCAACAACTTTAAAGTGCAGTTTTTGCTGGTCTGCGGAAAACAGAATCTTTATGCCAAAATTCATATCAGCGCCGCGCTGATTGGTTTACCCCTTATATTTTTACTCATCCACCAATTCTCTTATGTCGGTGCCGCCCTGGCCACGGTGATTACCGAAGCAGGAGTCTTTATCGTCACCTCCCTGATTATCGATAAATTAACCAAAAGAATTTCGGAAAGATAAAGGGGACGGTTCCCTTTATACAAAATCTTACGAAGAGAACCATCCCCTTTGATTTACTAATGACGGCGAGTGGAGTTGGACCACTGACCGAGCGGGTATGAGCCGCTTGCTCTACCAGGCTGAGCTACGCCGTCAAAAATTATTTCTTTCGATAAGCCTCTAAATACGAATCACAATAAATATTTTTATTTAAAATAAGTTCCGCGGTAATTAAGGTGTCCACTAGCTCCTTATCTTTTGGATTAAGTATAGCAGAATCTAAACCGGATGCAACGGCCATCGATAAAAATGTGCGGTTAATCAGGCTGTGCGGCCGGGCGCCTTGAGAAATATTACTTAAGCCGATCACGGTTTTCGGGCTCGGATCAGAAATCATTCTAAATTCCGCGATCGCCTCCAGAATATCCCGCATCTGGCCTTGCGCCACATTAATCGGCATCAGGATCGGATCCAGATATAAATCGACAATGGGAAATCCGCCTTCACTCGCCTGGGTAAGAATCAAAGCGGCCAGCTCCAGGCGTTGATCTTTATTTTGCGGGATACCTTTAGCGTTAATGGTTAACCCGATAAGTTTTGATTTATATTTCTTAGCCAGCGGGATAAGTATCTCCAGTTTTTCTTGATCGGCGGTCGTAGAATTAATTATCGTTAAGTTTTTTGCCGCTTTTAAACCTTCTGCAATAACTTTAGGTTTACCGGAATCAAGACAAAGCGGTTTATTCGTCACTTCCTGAATCGCCTCCACCAGCCAAGGCAGATCAATTAACGGATCTTTAGAAGCCGGCCCGCAACATACATCCAAAGCATCCGCGCCGCAACTAATCTGTTCTAAAGCGCATTTTTGTATCGCTGCCTTATCATGCGCTTTAAGCGCCAAAGCGATATGCGGATACATTCCATTGATTAACTCGCCGATAATAAACATTCCTATCCTTTGAATAATGTTTCGATATAATTACTGACAATCCCTGCCGCTTGAGGATGGCGCATAACTAATAGATCCGCTCCGGATTGAATAAGACTGGTTGCGGTAAGCGCCTCCCAGATAATTCCTTGCTCGGGGCTAGCTTTCGCCTCCTTGGTTCTCCAGGCCTCTTGGCCCACAAAGCAAATAAACGGCGAAGCCAAGGTTTTATCTCCGGACAAAGCCGCCAGCCTAGCCCGCTCCATAATGGAATAAGCGTATTCCAAACCATATCCTAATGCTCCAATCGTCGGATCAATCACAATACGTTCTAAGTTTAACCCCATATCAGAGATCAGAATATTCAGTTGTTTAGCAATATTAATATCAATCGGGCTCTCGGCAATAATACTGTGGCCATCAGCTAGCACACTAGCCACTAAAGTTTTATAATTATCCTGCACCGCGCAGCCAATCAAGCAGCGCTCCCCCTTAGCGGCCTCCGAACAAGCCGGCATAATCAAATTATCTTTAACGTCATCACCGCTTCCGATAATTATTAGAGGAACCTTAACTCTGCTTAACAATGCAGAAACAAACTTCGCGGCAGTTTCCGGGCTTTTATTGCCGAAATCAGGATGCGTTCCCTGCATTTTTAGGCAGAGCAACTCTGCTTTATATTTATTCACACAAGTATCCGCCCAGGCCAGAGGGTCATTGACTACCTGTCCGTATGCCGTCATTAACTCCGGTTCGAAATCAACCGGAGCAATATCGGAAATTTCAAAAGCAATCCTCGGTTTATGCGGGATACTTCCCTCCTTAAACAATAAAGGCAGTGTGCTTTGCCCTCCGACTTTTACCGTATCACCGCGGGAACCACCCTCTTCTTTTTTCGCTCCGATGGTTACCGTGGAGATAACTCCCGGCCATTTTTCCAGCACTAGCGGTGTTTCCATAGCTTGTCTCCTAATAAATTAAGCCTGGTTAATATTTGCGCGTCTGCTTTTAAATCAAAAACTGATTTACCCAATAAACTTAATTCCTCAATCTGCGGCTCAAACGCCAAACTGCCTAAATGTTCTAATCCGGTTTCCGTAATTTTATCTTCCGGCACAGCTTTATTAAAACGATTGATCAAAAGAAAACTTTTCTTAACTTCAAATTTTAAAGCTTTGGCTAATTCCATAATTCTTTTCGCGGATTTTAAACCGACACTTGAGGCATCGGAGACCACGATCAATGTATCCGCAAAACGCGTCGTACGCCGGGACAAATGTTCTAATCCGGCTTCATTATCCACAACGATATAATCATAATCATTGATCAGCTTTGTCATCAGGCCGCGCAAAACATTATTGACATAACAATAACAACCGGGCCCTTCAGGTTTGCCCATGTTTAATAGGTCAAAACCATCTTCCTCTACAATGGCCGCTTGCACCTGATGCTGGATAAAACGCTCTTTCGCCATTCCTGCCGGTATTTTTTGCGGATGCGCAGATAAATTATCCAGGATGGCTCCGACATTCTCATCCACGGACACACCCAAAGCCTCTCCTAGATTACTGTTCGGGTCGGCATCGATGGCTAACACAGAGCCGATATTTTTTTCTCTTAATATCCGCACAATTAATGCGGCGATCGTGGTCTTTCCGGTACCGCCTTTTCCCGCTAACGCAATTATTTTACCCATCTAAAATTTTACCGTAGGAAATTTAGCTAAATCCGTATGCGGAAAAAATAACGCCTGGCTGTATTCTTCCATATATCCGGGATCAACCGACAATTCAAAGTAAGTAATCTTCAGCGCCAACGCATCCGCCAGCGCCATTGCCTGGCTGGATAAAAGTATCTCGCGCGCGCCGGCTAAAGAGCTATTCCCGATAAAAATGAATTTTGAACGCTCTAAATCCGGCAATAATCCAATTTTAATAGCTTTTTCAATATCCAGGTAAGTGCCAAATCCGCCGGCAATAAATATCTTGGCAATCCCGGAAAAATCCATGGCTAAATGTTTAACTAAAATGGCGCAGGCAGAATAGATCGCACCCTTCGAGCGCTTCAGATTTTCGATATCAGCCTCATTAATCACAATATCCGCTTCCGCCTGAATTTCTTCTTTAAAACAAACCACAAACTCCCGGCCATTATCGGTTGAGCGGATGCGTTGACCGTCAACTTTAATCTTTCCGCCCCGATCAATTATTCCGCATTCTAACATTTCGCTCAGTAAATCAATGTATCCTGATCCGCAAATTCCCCGCGGTAATTTATCCTGAATCGTCGCATACTCAACGCTAAAATCATTTTTATTGATTCTTACTTTTTGAATTGCCCCTCTCGAGGCGCGCATGCCGCTGGTTACCCCGCTGCCTTCAAAAGCCGGGCCAGCCGATGCCGCGCAAGCCACCAAAAAATCCCGGTTTCCCAGGACAATTTCCCCGTTTGTCCCGATATCAATTAAAATGCAAGGTTCTTCTTTTTGATAAATACCGCTAGATAATATTCCGGCGGTGGTATCCCCGCCCACATAACTGGAAACTCCGGGAACACAGCTTAACAACCCCCGGGGATTAATATTAATTCCCGCTTCGGCGGCCCGTAAAACCGGCAGAAAGTTTGCCGTGGGAACATATGGCTGGCGGCGGATATGCGCCGGATCCATACTTAAAAACAAATGAATCATTGTCGTATTTCCCGAACACACGATACAATTAACGTCATTAAGGTCAACTTTATGCTCGGCAATTAAATCATTAATAATTTGATTTATCGTATCTGAAACCGCAAGATGCAATTTTTCCAATCCGTCGGTTTTGGCCGCATAGACGATACGCGTAATCACATCATTGCCAAAAACCGCCTGTTGGTTATAAGTAGCTTTAGTGCCCAGGATTTTTTTCGAATTTAAATTCACCAATTGCCCGGAGATCGTTGTCGTGCCGATATCAAAACAAAGCCCGAAATTCTTATCCGTAGTGTCGCCTGGTTCAATCAAAACAATCTCAACCGTATCATTGCGCCGGCCTAAAGTAACCGTGACTTTCCAGTCATAGTCGCGTAATAATTCTCCCAGTTGACGAATGTTGAATAAACCCGTTGACACCCCGGGGAATTCTCCTAAACTGCGCAAAGCCCGGTATAATCTTTCTAAATCGCTGATACAGTCAGTAAGCGTCGGTTCAGGGAGCTCCAGGTATAATTTTGTGGCAAAGGGCGAATGTTTAAAAACTTTATCTTCAAATTTTACCGGAACAGATTGAACATCTTCGGATTTTGAATAAAGGCCGTTTAAGCGTTGTTTTAACTCCTCCGGAGTAAGCTTATCAAAGTTAAGGCGCGAACTATCCGGAATCAAAACTTCTAAATCGCTCTGAATGCTCGTCAGGCAAGCCAGATAAATATTATTCTTTTTATCTTGCGCAGTAATTATTCCATTAGGCTGGCTTTTCACCTGGCCTTGTTTAACGATCACTCTACATCTTCCGCAAATCCCATCCCCGGCGCAATTAGAATTAATCGCCACTTTCGCCGATATCGCCGCGGCCAGAATCGTCTTGTCTTTTTCAACCTCGACCGATAAATTATCCGGCAAGAAAATTACTTTAAATTTTTCCATAAACGAATTAAGTTTTAATTAAGATTTTTTAAAAACGCGGGGATCCCGGCTGCTTCTTTCGGCCCGACAATTATCGTAAATCCTGATTGATCTTCCAGATCACCGCTGATCATGGCAACATAACCGGGAATAACCAGATTCTTATGCGCAATTATTTCTTTTACCCCGGAACTATCTAATGATTTTGTGATTGCCTCAGCGTTAAATTTTTCCGCCGCCCAGGCAGTCAATACCGACATACCTTGAGTATCGACGCTTAAAATATATACCGGTATTTTACTGCTCTCCACCTCTCCCAAAACAGTATAATAACTTAAGGAAAAGTTAGTGGTAACTAAAACCGGCGAATCCCGGTTTACTTGCCCGATCGGATAGAGTTTAGGATCAATTTGTAAAGGTTTTTGCGGATCCGTATAAATATTCTGCCGCAAGGTTAAAATGGAAAGAATCTCCCAGCTCGCCAATCCTTTTATTAAAACGAGTCCGGCGTATTTAGCGATGTAAGCCGATGCCTCAATCGCCTCTTCATAGGGGTCGGTTTTCTGAACAATGGCCAAAGCCGGATAACCCAATGCGCGATTCGATTTTTTCAGTGCCTGCCGGCGCAATTGAGTTAAATCCCAGATTTTATCGGTGATTGGTTTTATTCCGGAATCTAAGATCAAATCCTTTACTCCTAAACGATTAAGCTCTGTCGTCAGTTGGCTAAGTTGTTCGATATCCTGCGCGGTTACAACTAATGGTAATTCTAATTCCTTAGCCAAAGCGCCCATCTGCGCAAAGTTTTCTCCACCGGCAGAATAAAGCAATGGCTTACGCTCCCGGCTGATCATGGCCGCTTGTTTTAAAGCCGCTAAATCAGAACTCATCAGCATCATCGGTAAAGTAGTATTATCTAAAAGCAGTTTAGTTGCCTGCAGAAACCGCGAAAGATCCCGAGTTTGCTTTATCGCCACCAGGTTAACGCTAAGTTCCTGGCCGACACGTTCAAACTTTAATTGATTAATCTTCTTCAGCCGCTCAATTATTTCTCGATCACTTAAATGGTCATCAATAATAAAACCTACTCCCGTGGGATTACGGAATTTTTCTTCATGCCTGAACATCACTGTTTCATTGCCAATATCAAATTTTGAGTCATTACTTCCTAAAGTAATTAACTTAATCGGCGGCAAGGCTTGCGCTTCCAGGGTCGCTTTGACCTCAGGCGAAATAAAAGGGCATTTTTCAATCGGCAATGCTTTTTTCGCCAGCTGCATGGCAAAAGCCAGGCAAGTAGCTAAACCGCACTGCCGGCAATTTGTTTTAGGTAACAACTTATAGATATCTAAACCTGATAGCGACATATTTATCCTCGATTGATTAAACTGGCAAAATACCCTGCCCCGAATCCGTTGTCAATATTTACGACGCTCACCCCCGGAGAACAGCCGTTTAACATGGTCAAAAGCGCCGCCAAACCAGAAAAACTAGACCCATATCCACAGCTCGTCGGTACAGCGACAACCGGCACCTTGACTAACCCGCTCACTAAGCTCGCTAAAGCCCCTTCCATGCCCGCGACCACCACAATTACCTGAGCTCCCTTGAGCCGATCCATATTTTTCATTAAGCGGTGCACTCCGGCGATGCCGACATCATAGAGCTTTTCCACCCGGTTGCCCATCACCAACAAAGTTTGCGCTGCTTCTTCCGCCACCGAAATATCCGCGGTTCCGGCAGAAACCACTAAAACCAAACCTTTCGAAAGGGTTTTGGGTGTACTGAGATAATAACCGATTTTTGCCAGGGGATTATATTTTAAAACAGGAATTGCTTTCTTTAAAAAAGAATATGTGGTTTTATCCAGTTTGGTCAAAAGTAAATCTGCGCGGGAATTAATTATTCTCTGCGCAATTTTTTTTAAATGCAAACGGTCTTTTCCCGGACAGTAAATAACTTCCGCGAATCCCTTTCTTTTTTTTCTATCGGTATCAATTTTAGCAAACCCTAAATCGCAAAACCCCTTGCCCGCGGTCATTGCCTTAGAGACCTCGATAAACCAAATATCCCAGAATAACTACAAAGATAAGGGCAAAGATATAAAAATCATTAAAATAAAAAAAATCGCTTACTCTGCTTGCTAATCCGTCTGTTTCATTTTCAACGGCGGCAGGCTTTAAAAGGCCCTGTTTCTTTTTATATTGCTCAACCTGCTCCTGTTTAAATCTTAAATATACTCCCGCGACCTTATAGCCGGGAATCGCTCCGCTCTCGGTCAAATCCAGAACATCTTTTTCCGTAACGCCCAGCACAGCGGCAACATCTCTCACCGTAAGCATTTTTTCTTCAGTCATTTTTTTATAATTTAAAGTTACCTAAATTCATTTCGCAATTTTACCGGAAGCCACCCAGGAGTCTATCGCTTTGCGTTCAAATTTCCAATCATTATTTTCTTTGCTCGCCGGCACCTTACCGGAATTAGCCCATTCCATAATTGAGCTTAATTCTACCTCGAGGTATTTAGCCAGCTGTTCGGAATTAAGAAAATCGTGCAGCATCGTGCATTGACCTTGAAAAACTGCGCCTTCGGCAACATTAAGTTTTGTCGGGTAAATATGCCCTTCCACAATCGCCTGCGGAAGTAGGGTAAGCCTTTCTTTGGCGATAATTTTCCCCTTAACCCGGCCGCCGATAATAATGTTATCACCGGTAATATCGGCATTGATTACCGCGGTGCTGCCGATGGTAAGATTACCGCGCGTATCCAGGTTGCCTTCGAATTTTCCATTAATCCTCAGATTAACCGGATCTTTAAAACTTAAAGTACCCTGCATTGCGGCATCAACATCCAGGGTCTTTTCTTCTAAATTCTTTTTAAAGCCCATGTTTACCCTCCTTCGATAATGGCTTTTCTACAAAACGTAAAAAATGTAAAACAATTAAAACTAAAACCGTGGTATAAATCGCAATTTTATTAAAACCCACTCCTGCCGCCAAACCTATTCCCGCGACCACCCAGAGGCTCGCCGCCGTAGTCAAACCTCTGACTCCATCCGGTTCACGAATGATGGTACCGGCGCCCAGAAAGCCAATTCCCGTAACTACTCCGGCAGCAATGCGCACGGGATCTAAGGCCACCTGATCTTTATATATATCAAAAACATATAGAGATGTCAACATGATAAGACAGCTGCCCAAGGCCACTAAGATATGGGTACGTAAACCGGCATCTCTTCGGTGGACCTGCCTTTCCAAACCAATTAAGCCGCTTAAAACCAAGGTTAATAATAAACGCGTAATCATCTGTAAATCAGTAGGCATAAACCCTCCCCTTTTAATTACATATTTAAATAAAGATCGCTTCTTGATCCGTGCTTATAAAGACAGCCGCCAAAACCGGCAATCATCGCGGCATTATCCATACAAAGCTTGATCTCCGGAAAAAAACATTTAATTCCAGCAGCTTTAGCGCTAGTCAGGAATTTCTGGCGTAAACAATCATTAGCCGCCACCCCTCCGCCAATTAAAAGATTCCGGACATTTTTTTGTTTGCAAGCAAGCAGGGATTTTTTTACTAATACATTTAAAACGCTCTCCTGGAAAGAAGCCGCCAGATCCTTTTTCAATTTAATGCCGGGTTTTTTATTTTTTAAATAATATAAAACCGCGGTTTTTATGCCGCTAAAACTAAAATCCAGCTGCGCATCCATTCCGGAACAGGAAAATTTAATTTTATGCTTGTTTGCTCCTTGAGCCATTTTTTCAATTAGAGGCCCTCCCGGATAACCCAGACCCATGATCTTGGCGACTTTATCAAACGCCTCTCCGCAGGCATCATCCCGAGTTTGTCCCAAAACCTGAATATGAGAAAAATCTTTAATGTAAAATAAAGAGGTGTGCCCTCCGGAAACAACTAAAGCCGCTGCCGGCAGTTTAATCTTGCGATGACCAAGTAAATTTGCATAAACATGACTATAAATATGGCTGACTCCCAGTATCGGCTTAGCTAAACTTAAAGCCAGCGCTTTAGCGAAAGCGATTCCAACGATGAGCGACCCCGGCAAACCGGGATGCGTGGTCACCGCCACCAAATCAATCTGCTCCGGCTTAATCTTGGCAATCTTGATTGCTTCACTAAATAGGCCGGCGATACTTTCTAACTGCATACGCGAAGCAATCTCCGGAATCACCCCGCCATGGCGTCGATGTAATTTTAAACTGGAAGCTACGACATTGGCGAGAATCTTTTTTTCATCCTTAACAATGGCCACCCCGGTTTCATCGCAAGAACTCTCAATCCCTAAAACAATCATTTACTGGGCCTCCCGGACCGCCTGAGAAAGGAAAATAAACCGATAGCCTTCTTTCTCAAGCCCGGTCAGCATTTCTTTTAATACCAGCAAGGTATTTTTACGGTCATGTCCGATACCGATAGCTAAGCCTTGTTTCCTGGCCAGATTTTTCAGTTTAATTAATTGGCCCTTTATGTATGCCAGATCATTTTGATTATCCAAAAATACATCCCTTTTAGCGAACCGAACCTTAATTTTCTTCGCTAAAGCCGGACAAACGGAATGATTAGTTACAAAGCTGTCGAAAAAGTATAACTGGCGTTTCTTAGTTTCCCGCATCACGAGGGTACTGGATTTTAAGTCCTCCGTAATCGCTGACCCCATATGATTTGATATCCCCTTAGCCAGCGTAATACTGGATAAGTCTTTTGAAAAAATTTTCTCAATCGCGGCGGCATCCATACCTAAAAGAATCGTATTTTTTTCTAAATTATATTTTTCTTTTGGCTGCATCGGTAAATGTAAAATTATTTCAAAACCTAAATTATTTAATTTTTGCATCACCGGATCAGAATTTTTCAGCCCGGGTAAAATTGCGCAGGTCAAAGGTTGTTTTATCTGCTCAATCAGCGGAATATTATTTAAACTATATCCCCAATCATCAATGACAATCGCAATCTGACCCCGCATCAAAAACGGTTTTTTAATCAAAGGTTTTTTAATTAAAGCTTTCCGGTGCAGTGGAATTAAAATGAGCGCAATAAATACCAAAAGCAGGAAAATAATCCCGGTTATCTTAAAGACCTTGTTTTTCATAAGCGTTTAAACTACTTAACTTGCTTATAAATCTGGATTGCGATTAAAGCATCTACGGCGCGCATCAGCTGCTTATCGGCTTTATAATTAAAGCTATCCTTATCTATTCTATTCCCTGACTGTTCATTCTGGATTTGATCGAATATCTCATCGGATTTTTTACTGATTATTTGATCAGTTTTATCATCCGGGAGTTTATTCTCTTCCACCAGAATATCCGGATTAATCCCTTGGCCTTGGATTATTTTGCCGGAAGGCGTAAAATAATGGCTGGTGGTTAAACGTAAAGCTGAGCCATCCCCTAAGGGGATAACTGTCTGCACTGACCCCTTACCAAAAGACTTTTTTCCGATAATTATCGCGCGTTTATAATCTTGTAAAGCTCCGGCGACGATCTCGCTTCCGGAAGCAGAGCCTTCATTAATCAGAATCGCCAGCGGTAATTCCAAAGCCCCGTTTTTAGCTTCAGAGAGAAATTCCAGATCCTGCTGTTTAATTCTGCCTTTAGTATAAGCAATCAGTTTATTCGGGCCTAAAAACTTTCCGGTTACCTTAACCGCCACATCCAGAAGTCCGCCGGGATTATTGCGCAGATCGATAATCAATGCCTGCATCCCCTGCTTGGAAAGAGTAGTTAAAGCGCTATTTAATTCCGAGAATGTATTCTCTCGAAATTCACTAAGCCGGATATAACCCACGCCTTTATCCAGCATGCGCACATATTTTATATCCGTAATCTTGATCATCTCCCGGATAATTTTAAAATCTAGGAGCTTCTTTTCCGTATCCCTAAGAATAGTAAGATTAACCGCTTCACCGGGTTTACCGCGCATTTTTTTAACTGCATCCGTAAGGGATATCTCGCGGGTAAGGGAGTCATTAATTTTTACAATATGATCATTGGCTTTTATCCCTGCCCTCCAGGCCGGAGTATCTTGGATTGGCGTGATCACGGTGAGCAAACCATCCTTCAGCGTGATCTCAATACCTAAACCACCGAACTTACCCTGGGTATCCACTTTTAATTCCTCGTAAGTCTCCGGATCCATAAATTGGCTGTGGGCGTCAAGCGAAGCCAACATGCCTTTTAATGCCCCATAAATTAAATCTTTGGTTTTTGTATCCTCAACGTATTCTTTTTGAATAATTGCCAAGGTATTGGAAAATATCTCAACCTGCTTATACAGCAAATCATTACTTTTCTTTTTATTCTCGGAAAAACCTAACCGCGCGCCGAAAAACACAAACACCACAAACAAAAAAACAAAGATTATCTTTTTACGCGTCAATTCAGCCTCCCTCTAATTAATTCTCCCACCAGCTTAGGATTAGCTTTACCTGAACTTTTTTTCATCACCTGGCCAACCAGATACATTAATGCGTTGGCCTTACCCGCCTTAAAATCACTTACTGATTTTACATTCTCCTGAATCACGGTTTCAATAATTTGTTTGAGCGCATCCGTATTAGATACCTGCTGCAAATTACCACTCTGAATCAAATCTTGCGCGGATTTACCGGTATCAATCAATTGGCTTAATACGGCCTTGGCCGAAAGATAGGAAATCTCCTGCCTTTGCACAAAACCAATCAAATTGATTAATTCCTTCTTCTCTAAGTTTAACTCGTGCAATTTTACTTTTCTTAAGTTAGCTTCGGATAACAACGGGCCAATTAACCAGTTAACCATCTCTTTTTTATCCTGACCCGGATACTTCTGAAGGCAATTTTCGGCAAACTCCGCGTCATTTTTAGAACTGACTAAAATTTTGGCATCATATTCCGTTAACCCGTACTCTTTAATAAACCGGCGCATTTTCTCATGCGGCAGTTCCGGCAACTGTGTTTTTATCTGTTCGATCATGGATGGGGCAATAATAAAAACAGTTAAATCCGGATCTGGAAAATAGCGGTAATCTTTGGCCCCCTCTTTAGTGCGCATCGTTAGCGTCAGTTGCTTTTGAGCATCCCAAAGCCGTGTTTCCTGGACCATCTCTTGTCCGATTTCTAAAAGTTGAGTTTGACGCTTTACTTCAAAGGTTAAAGCGTCTTTTACCCCTTTAAAAGAATTCATATTTTTTAATTCGGTTTTAACACCCAATTCTTTAGCCCCGGACAACCGCAAAGAAATATTGGCATCACAACGCAAAGAACCTTTTTCCATATCGCAATCCGAGACATCCAAATATTCGATAATACTTTTTAAGCTATTTAAATAATCAAAAGCCTCTTGCGGACTGTTCAAATCCGGTTCACTAACAATCTCCAAGAGTGGGATTCCCGTGCGATTAAAATCAACCAGGCTGACTTCTGTTTCATGGATAAGTTTTCCCGCATCCTCCTCCAGATGTACCCGGGTTATGCCAATGCGTTTCGGTTTTTCATAAGTATAAATATTCAGGAATCCATTTCGCGATAATGGTAAATCGAATTGTGAAATCTGATAATTTTTAGGTAAATCCGGATAAAAATAATTTTTACGGTCGAATTTGGTGTGTTCTTGAATCTGGCAGCCGAAAGCCAAAGCTAACTTGATCGCGGAATTTAAGGCCTGCCGGTTATAAACCGGTAACGCTCCCGGAAATCCCAGACAAACCGGGCAAACATTAGAATTAGGAGCCTTTCCGAAATCCGTGGAACAGCCGCAAAATGCCTTGGTTTTAGTGTTTAATTGCAGATGAACTTCCAGGCCGATCACTGTTTGATATTTCATAGTTTGGGTTTAAGCTTATGCCAATCTGTATTCTGTTCAAAAGTATGCGCCACTCTAAAAAGCATCTCCTCATCAAATGCTTTAGCCATGATTTGTAAACCTACCGGCAGGCCTTTTTTAGTAAAACCGCAGGGAATAGAAATCGCCGGTATTCCCGCTAAATTTGCCGATATCGTATAAATATCGGAAAGATACATCTTTAATGGATCCTGAACTCTTTCACCGATTTTAAAAGCGCTGCTGGGTGAGGTCGGTGCCACAATGCAGTCGAAATCCTGGAAAACTTTATCAAAATCCTGTTTGATCAGTGTGCGCACCTTTAAAGCGCGTAAATAATACGCGTCATAATACCCATGCGATAAAGCAAAGGTTCCTAAAATAATCCTGCGCTTAGCTTCGCGGCCAAAACCTTGAGCGCGAGTTAATTTATACATTTGAAGAAGATTATCTGTTTTAGCCCGATAACCGTATTGCACCCCATCAAATCTGGCTAAATTTGAGCTAGCCTCAGCGGTAGCGATAATGTAATAGACCGGTACGGCATACTCTGTATGCGGCAAGGTTACCGGATTAGTAAGCGCGCCTAAATTTTTAAGTTTATTCACCGCCTCTTCAATAATCGTTTTAACTTCCGCGTCCATTCCTGCAATAAAATACTCTTTAGGAATACCGATTCTTAACCCCTTAATCTCTCCGGTTAAGCTTTTAGTGTAATCCGGGACATCTTGATCTACGGAAGTCGAATCAAAAGGATCATACCCGCTAATCAGCCCGGTTAAAATTGCCGCATCTTGGACATCTTTCGTGATTGGGCCGATCTGATCCAGGCTGGAAGCAAAAGCAATCAATCCAAAACGTGAAACACGACCATAAGTCGGTTTTAATCCGACCACCCCGCAAAAAGCCGCTGGCTGACGAATGGAACCTCCGGTATCGCTACCTAAAGCCCAAATCGCTTCATCGCTGGCTACCGCCGCCGCCGACCCCCCCGAAGAACCTCCGGGAACACATTCTAAATCCCAAGGATTATGCGTGGGGCCAAAATAAGAATTTTCGGTAGATGAACCAAAAGCAAACTCATCCATGTTTGCTTTCCACGGAAAGATTACAGCGCTGCTTTCTTTTAATTTTTTAATTACTGTGGCGTCATACGGTGGACGGAAACCCTGTAAAATTTTTGAACAACATTCGGTCGGCAGCCCTGCAGTGCAGATATTATCTTTGATTGTAATTGGTAAGCCGGATAAATCCGGAATAATCCCAGCCGGATCTTTATCTATTCGCGCATAAGCCTTAACCTTAGGCTCGATCTTTTGAATGCGCGTATAAAGTGAATCCAGAATGACCTTTGGCGACGCAATTTTAGCTTTAAGTTTTCCCAATAATTCATGCGCCGTAAATTGATTTAGTTCCATATTTATTCGATTATTTTTGGGACGCTGAAGAAGTTTCCCTTTTTGCTCGGAGCATTTTCCAAAGCCTTTTGCGAAGTCAAAGAAACATGAAGTTTATCCTCACGCAGCACATTACTTATGGGTAAAATATGGCTCGCCGGCTTAACCTGCTCTACGTTTAAATCTTTAAGCTTATCAATAAAATCTAATATCCCATGCAGCTCTCCGGACAGCTTTTCTAACTCATTAGCCTGCAATTCGATACGCGCTAAATGCGCAACATGTTTAATAGTTTCCTTATCGATCGACATCAATCCTCCATATTTCATAGTATTTTATCACTGTTTTATTAAAAGTCAACCTTTCCTCGCCCAAGCTTTCCGTCTTTCGCTTCCGGCACGAAGATTTTCGCTGATGTGCCCGCGGCTTACGTTTCGCTCCGGCGCGGTTCCTTACGTA